>Ga0207072_1005_pt1 | contig 91167 bp, 83 predicted proteins | sample Alteio_BWMinHeat_68_FD_153570 | JGI IMG/M metagenome (GOLD analysis project Ga0207072, IMG submission 153570) | Enriched cells from forest soil in Barre Woods Harvard Forest LTER site, Petersham, Massachusetts, United States -... | ecosystem: Environmental > Terrestrial > Soil > Temperate forest >... | reverse complement strand
GCTTGAGAATCTGAAGGAAACGGTCGATAACCTCTTGTGAACCCCGCATACACATTTCAACGGATCCGTCTGCCAAATTCCGTACTGTTCCCTCAAGCCCGAGCAATCTCCCATGTCTTTGAGCCGTAGCGCGAAAGCCAACGCCCTGCACCCGCCCATGGACAACAGCCCGAATCTCAACAGAATCAGCACTCATCGTTGCACTCTTCTTCGCTGGCGTCGTCTTCGGCAGCTGCTCCGATCGGATAATTCAAGATCAAATCTTCGACGACCTGCATGCTCTCTGCCCGGCTGATTGCCTCTCTAAAGCCGCGCGTGCCTGCCGATTTTTTAAAATACCAACAGCCTACGCGTCTCATTTCGACGGTCACTTTGCGTGGTTGGTGGTACGTCGCTATATGCAAAAAGTGTTCCAAAAGGGCCTGACGCCGCTGATCCATCGTGCGCTCTTCCATTGGATTGCCCAACAGATACGCGATAATCTCTTCTACGACCCAAGGTTGCCCCAAGGTGCCTCTTGCAACGAGCACGGCGTCGCACCCCGTGTATTGAAACATCCGCTCTGCAGAAGGGCCATCATTCACATCTCCGTTCCCAATGACGAGAATGTTGCGCGCAGCAGCCTTGCTCTCCTTGATGTAATCCCAGTTCGCAGGTCCTTTATACCCCTGTTTGCGGGTTCTCCCATGGATGCAAATGGCTTTAGCTCCGGCTTGTTCGGCAATCGTCGTTATCAACGGAGCTACGATGTTCTCCTCATCCCAGCCTGCACGGATTTTTACCGTCACGGGGATCTTCACGGCAGCTACCATATTTGCTAGGATTTCCCCAATCAATTGCGGATTTTTTAACATCCCCGAGCCGCTGCCATCTTTGGTGACCTTATCGACAGGGCAGCCACAATTCAAATCGACTGCATCGAACCCCAATTCCTCGATCACGCGCGCTGCCTGTCCTGCAATCTGGGGTTTGCTGCCGCAGATTTGACCAGCAATGGGGTGCATGCTTTTGTCAAAGTCGAGCATGTGAAAAGTCGTCGGATCGTGCCGGACGAGCGCGTCCATCTTGACCATCTCGCAAAACATCAAGCCCGGATGGTATTTGGCAGACGCTTTTCTAAAAGGGTAGTCAGAACACCCCGCCAAGGGGGCATAGAAGACATTGTTCTCTAACTTTAGCTTCCCCAATTGGATCTGTTTTAACGGATGTTTCATCGGACAAAATTCAAAAGAATGGTTTTCACAACTTGCTCGAGAACGCCCAAAGCAATAAAAGCAATGACCGGGCTAAAATCGATCATCCCCAGCGGGGGAATAAAGCGGCGGAATAAATTGAGATAGGGATCGGTATAAAAGGAGACAAATTGCATAAAGCGAGAACTTTGAAGCTCGGGAATCCAAGACCCTAGAATGCGGATAAACAGCATGATTGTATAAGCCAAAAAAAGCTTATCTATGATGTAGATGACAAAGAGCACGGTTTCCCCCCTCCCTATTTGCAGATAGGATACCTGAAAGGAGTAATATTTGTCAGCCCCCTTGAGTAATTATCTCCTATGTGAGACACTATGTCTTTTACGAGAGAGTAGCCAGATGACCACACAATCAGTTAAAACGCCAAATATTGCTTCGACAGAATCAACTAAACAAGCCTCCCATTTCGCTGAAAACTACAGCGTCCGTGCGTGGGGGCCTCCCTACTTTGAAGTGAATGCCCAAGGAAACACCGCGGTTAGAATACAACCCAATGGAAAAGCTGCTGATCTGTACGAGCTTGTGAAATCGCTTGTTAAGCGGGGAATAGAAGCTCCGATCTTGATCCGCTTCGACGACATTCTCAAAGACCGGATTCGCTGCATCCAGCGCGCCTTCGATGCAGCCATCAATGAATTTCGCTACAAAAACTCGTTCCGACTGGCGTATCCGATCAAAGTCAATCAGCAAAAAACAATCGTCGACTACATCAAAACGACTGGGAGCAGTCATTTGCTGGGCTTGGAAGTGGGGAGCAAGCCTGAGCTGATCGCTGTTTTAAGCATCCACGACACGCAAGATGCTCTTCTTCTTTGCAACGGCTATAAGGACGCAGAATACATCGAAATCGCCTTGCTCTCGACAAAGGTGGGACGGCGCACGATCATCATCATCGAACAACTGTACGAACTGCAAATCGTTCTAGACATCGCCAAAAAACTGAATATCGATGCCGAAATCGGCTTTAGGATGCGCCCTTTCAACAAGGGGAGCGGCCGTTGGAGCACCTCTGGCGGCGATATGGCGAAGTTTGGCTTAAGCGTCCATGAGATCGTCGTTGGGATCGAAATGTTGAAAAAAGCAAATAAGCTTGGCTGGGTGAAACTGCTCCACTTTCACTTGGGAAGCCAAATTCCAGCCATTGCATCGATTAAAAAGGTCTTAAGCGAAGCGGCACGCATGTACACAGAAATTGCGCGTGAATGTCCTGAGATGAGCTTCTTCGACGTGGGTGGAGGCCTTGGAGTAGACTACGACGGTTCAAAAACGAGCACAGACTCTTCCATGGACTATTCGATCGAAGAATATGCAAGGGACGTCGTCTCTGCAATTGGGGACGCCTGCGAAAAAGAAGAAATCCCAGTTCCGACCATCATCGCTGAATCGGGTCGAGCCATCGTGGCACACCACTCTGTCTTGATCACAGAGGTGATCGACGTAGCGCCAACGCTGGATGCAGTCAATCAACTCGATAAACCTCCAAGCGAACACGAAGTCTTGACCGGACTCTATACCCTCTATGAAACGCTCACGCCAGAAAATTGCCATGAGGTCCTTCACGATGCGCAAGAACTCAAAGAACACATTTTTCAATGCTTTGTCCACGGCGATTTGACGTTGAAAGAACGCGCCTATGCAGAACAGGCATACAGGCGCCTGATTGCCAAGGTAAGACAGGTGTCAAAGGACCTACAAGATGTTCCAGAAGAACTCAAAAACCTCGACAAGATGCTCCTCGACATCTACTTTTGCAACTTCTCCGTTTTCCAATCGCTTCCCGATTTTTGGGCCGTCGACCAGCTTTTTCCAATCATGCCTATTCACCGTCTCAACGAAGAGCCGACGCGCAAAGGGATCATTGGAGATTTAAGCTGCGATAGCGACGGGAAAATCGACCACTTCGTCAATAAACGAGGAGCGCACCAATACTTCCTCAAACTACACGAGCAAAATGGGCAACCTTATTACTTAGGGATCTTTTTAGTGGGTGCTTATCAGGAAATTCTCGGGGGATTGCACAATCTGTTTGGAGACACAAACGCCGTCCACGTAGAAATCGATGGAGACGGGCAATGGCAGATCAATCACGTCATTGAGGGAGACACGATCCGCGAAGTGTTGGGCTATGTGCAATACAACCCCCAAGACCTGATTGAACGGTTGCGCGTGTCGATTGAGAAATCGTTAAAATCGGGTCGTCTCTCTGCGGAAGAGTCTGCTCAACTGCAAAAGAAGTTTAAAGAAGCCTTAGAAAGCTATACTTATCTAGTTGTATAATTTTTAATACGTTGGAGATTGCCTTATGTCCATCCGTTCCTTTATGCGCCACCACTACCGCCACTTCAATGCCGCTGTCTGTGTGGATGCGGCCGAAGCGTGGGTAGACTTGCTTAAGAAAAAGGGCAAAATGATGATCACCTTAGCGGGTGCGATGAGCACAGCTGAATTGGGGATCTCGCTTGCAGAACTGATTCGCCGAGACAAAGTCCACTCCATTTCGTGCACAGGCGCTAACCTCGAGGAAGATATCTTCAATCTCGTCGCTCACAAGCACTACGAACGCATCCCACACTATCGCTCGCTCACGGCTGCCGATGAGATGAAACTGCTCAAGCAAGGGATGAACCGCGTGACAGACACCTGCATTCCCGAACATGAGGCCATCCGACGGATTGAAAAAGCCGTTTTAAAGCTGTGGCAAAAGGCAGAAAAAGAGGGGAAGCGCTATTTTCCTTACGAATACATGTACCAGCTCATCAGCTCAGGTCTGCTCAAGAAATATTACGAAATCGATCCGAAGGATTCGTGGATTGTTGCCGCTCAAGAAAAGCAAATCCCCATCGTGACGCCAGGGTGGGAAGATTCGACCCTCGCCAATATCTTTGCGTCGCACGTGATCAGCGGAGACTTGAAAAGCCATTCGATCGTCAAATCGGGTACAGAACAGATGGAAGCGTTAGTGGAGTGGTATAAGAAGACTTCGGCAAAACACTCGATCGGCTTTTTCCAGATCGGCGGAGGGATTGCAGGAGATTTCCCCATTTGCGTCGTGCCGCTGATTCGACAAGACCTGCTGGAAAAGAGCACTCCTCTGTGGGGATATTTTTGCCAAATCAGCGATTCGATCACCTCCTTTGGATCGTATAGCGGCGCGGTTCCCAATGAAAAAATCAGCTGGGGTAAACTAGATATCAATACGCCCAAATTTGTAATCGAATCGGATGCATCGATTGTTGCACCTTTAATCTTCCAATATGTGATCGAAAGTTAACGCCTATGTTTGACAAACCGACAGCTAACCAAACACTGGGACTCGAGCTCGATTCGTTTGCGCTCCACGTTGCTGCGGTATCGCTCAATAGAAATGGCGTTGTCATCGATGCTCTAATGGATCTGCCCCTTGAATCTCGCTTCATTTTGGAAACAGATGTAAAGCCGCTTTACACCGAAGAGGAGCAAAAAGAGCTCCACTCTCTGGCAGCCAGCCACCTCATCGTTACGTCACTGCCAACCGTGGATATCATCATTCGCCCCTTAGAGCTCGCTCTCAAAAAGGAAAAAGAGATCGATGCCGTATTAAATTTCCAAGCGGAGCCCCTCCTTCCTTATCCGATTGAAAATGGGATCATCGACAGGATCATCCTCGCTAAAAACAAGGAAGGATCGCGGCTAGCTGTATTGGCAGCCAGAAAAGACCATATCGAAGCCCACTTAAACCAGTGGAAATCGCTGGAGATTGAGCCAGAAGTGATCACAGCCGACCCCGTTGCTCTTACGGCGTTTGGTCTCTATTTTTCCCCTGCAACTCCAACCTACTTTGGAATCTATTTAGGGTACACACACTCGTTCTGCACACTGGTGATCGATGGGAAACTCATCGCTTCTCAAGCAGTCGCGCACGGTTTAAATGACCTCATCATCGCCATCGATGGCGCCGCCAATTTAGGCGTTCAGGCAGCCTATGCTTCCTTAATGGCAAGCGCATCACAGGAAAGCACAAAAGAGATGCTCGAAATTATCCAACCCCACTTAGACGTGTGGAATATGGCCGTTATGCGCACCGTTTTGTCTCTGGCAAAGCAAGCAAAGGGATTCGAAATCAATCACATTTTGCTCACAGGACCGGGTTCTGTCTTTACAGCGCTCACAAACGCTATCGCAACTTCTTTGAATAAAGCACCGATCGCTTGCGAAGCTACCTTAGGAAATTATACAGAGCAACAGCTCTGCTCTTTTGCTTTACCGATCGGAGCTGCACTCTCCGCCTTGCCAACCTTCTCCGACCAGATCAATTTCCGCAAACCACCCTTAGCCTTCCCCAATCCATGGAAACGGATGAAAATCCCCCTAGCGACTTATATTGGTCTTTGTTTGGCTTTGACCTGCGCCCTCTTTCTTTTCGGAAAAGCGTACATCCATCACCAACAGATCGCGGTCAAACAAGATTATCTCAACCTACTGAGCATCCTTCACAAAACGCATGATGAGTTTGAAAAGGAACACCATCTCAAAGGGGGAAGTTCCGAAAACGGGGTCGACTCTTTAACTGACGATGAGATAGAAGAGCGGCTCAACATCATCGAAAAGGAGATCGCAGCAATTCCCCAACTTTTTCCGCTGCAACCGAATGTCCCGCTTGTCAGCGACGTTTTGGCGTGGCTGAGCACATATCCTTCTTTTCAACCGCTCCAAGAGGGGGGATCTGATCAAAATACGATGAAGATCGAAAGCCTTTCCTATATGATGGTGAAGCGTCCAGATCCCACGAAAAAGCAAGAAAAATATCAAGTGAAAGCAGAGCTTGAGCTATCGAGCCCAACGCCGAAAATGGCGCGCGAATTCCACGATTCCCTCATCGAGCCCAACGATTTTGTCGATGCAAAAAGCGAAATCAAATGGAGCGCCAGCCGCGATCGTTACAGGACCTCCTTTTTTCTCAAAGACAAAACGCTCTATTCGACGGAGTAAATGCCATGTTTTCGACCATTCCTCCTAAACGGCTTCTCATCTACATCCTAGCTGCAGGCGTTCTCCCGGTCCTTCTCGTTTGGTACACCATCGCTTCCCAACTCCACAAAACGGAATCCCTCCAATCTCAAATTTTGGAGCTCGAAGAGCTCTCTTTTCTCAAAGAGAGAAAGCAAACCTCTAATATACAAGTGCGCGCCTATTTCCGCGACGCAGACCACTTTTACATCGACAAATACCTAGAAACGCTCACTTTTCTAGAACCGGAAATCGAAAGCATGAAAAAATTGCTCAACAACCCCAACTACCCCGATGACGATCTGGTCAAAAAACGGATTGAGCAGCTCAGCGGTCCTGGGAACAGCATGATCTTTACAGAAGGGGTCGTCCAGTCAACGCCTCTCTTCCAAGAGGTAACAGAAACGCTCGTCCATTCCGTTGAAGTCGACGTGAACGACCTCAAAACCATCTTGTGTCGAATCGAAGGGATCCCCCTTGGACCTTGTGTGCCACCCCCCAATCGCCCTCAATTGATCATCACCGAATTTAAAATCGATCGAAACACCGTCTCGGATAAAAACGAGATTTATCAACTCAACTTAAAACTCTTAAAGCGAGAATTTCAGTGATGCACACCCGCTATTTCCCCCTGATCTGCTGTGCTTTGGCCCTCCTCGTGTTCAGCTGTCAATCGCGGCAAACGGGCCCCGTGATCATCATCCCCAAGTTAGTGAGCATTAACATTGTCGATCGCAATGGGATGACGGAAATCATCAACAATCCCGAAAGGCTCGAGCAATTCGAACGGACCGATTTCACCCAAGCACAGCCTTACCAAAAAGTATTAAGAGTCTATTCACGAGATTGCCAAGGCAATATCCCCGCCATCATCACGAGCTATCACCCAAACGGCACTGCCAGCCAATATTTAGAGGTGAGCAATAGCCGCGCCTGCGGAGTTTATAAAGAATGGTATCCTAGCGGGCAGCTCAAACTGCGGGCCCGGATCATCGAAGGGGAAGCCGACATCGTCTCTGGATCTGAAAAATCGTGGGTTTTTGATGGCGACAGCACCGTTTGGAATGAGTATGGCGACATCGAAGCCGAGTTCCATTTCGATAAAGGTAACAACACGGGCATTTCGACCTATTATCATAAAAATGGAAACATCTGGAAATCGATCCCTTACGACAACAATCTCATCCATGGAGAGGTCGAAATCCACTATTCAGATGGGGCTCTTCTGCAAAAAACCCGCTTTGTCAAGGGCATTCAAGATGGGGAGTCGGTCCGTTACTGGGAAAACCAAACCCCAGCAGCGCAAGAAACCTACTGCGATGGTTTGCTAGCAACCGGAGCTTACTACGATGCGTGCGGTACTCTCCTCTGCTCCGTCACCAATGGGAGAGGGACGCGAGCCGTGTTCAATAAAGAGGCCGTCTGTGAATACCAAGAGTATCAAAATGGAGTAATGGCGGGGAAAGCCGAGTTTCTCGACCGGCATGGCAGAATCTGTCGCCAATACCACGTAAAAGATGGCACCAAACACGGAGAAGAGATCTGCTATTACGATGCCCCCAAATTTCAAACCGTGCTCCAACCCAAAATCCTCATGAACTGGTCAGAAGGAAAAATGCAGGGCACCGCCAAGACGTGGTACGAAGATGGCTCTCCAGAAAGTCAAAAAGAGATGAGCAATAACAAGAGAAACGGGCACCAAATGGCCTGGTATAACGATGGAAGCCTTATGCTGATCGAAGAATACGAACAAGATCAGCTCGTGCGGGGCGAGTATTATTCAAAAGGGGGAAAATTTCCCACCAGCATGGTGATCGATGGAAAAGGCATAGCCACGCTTTATTCTGCCGACGGCTCTTTGCTTCAAAAAGTGAACTATAAACAGGGAAAACCGCTCCTAGACGAATAATGTTCTTTGGGTTATCCTGCGCGTCTAACCATTCACTTACCCCTAACATGAGGAGTTTCACCCATGGCTCAACCCGATGCAGAAAAAAGAAAGGCACTAGAGCTCGCTCTTGGCCACATCAAGAAGCAATTTGGCGATGGTGCCATCATGTCGCTTGGCAAGCACCAAACCGAAAACGAAATCAGCGTGATCAAGACAGGCGCCCTCTCGCTCGACATGGCGTTGGGAATCGAAGGGGTTCCGCGCGGTCGTATCGTCGAAATCTCCGGTCCAGAATCGGGTGGTAAATCGACTCTCGCTCTCCACATTGCAGCCAATGCGCAACGCAGCGGAGGCATTGTCGCTTATATCGATGCCGAACACGCCCTTGATCCCTCTTATGCCGCTAAAATCGGGGTCAATATCAATGACCTCCTCATCTCCCAGCCAGACAGCGGAGAAGAGGCTCTAAACATTGCCGAAATGTTGGCTCGCTCAAATGCCATTGACTTGATCGTCATCGACTCCGTGGCAGCCCTCGTGCCAAAATCGGAATTAGAAGGGGAAATTGGGGATTCGTTCATCGGCTTACAAGCGCGCCTGATGTCGCAAGCTCTGCGCAAACTCACTTCTGCTCTCTCTAAGAGCAACACCTGCGCAATTTTCATTAACCAAATCCGCGAAAAGATCGGGGTCATGTATGGCAGCCCAGAAACGACGCCCGGCGGCCGCGCGCTCAAGTTCTACGCTTCGATCCGTCTGGACATCCGCCGCATGGCAGGGATCAAAGGGCAAGACGGCACTGAAATCGGCAACCGCGTCAAAGTGAAGGTCGTCAAAAATAAGATGGCGCCTCCCTTCCGCATCGCTGAATTTGACATCCTCTTCAACGAAGGGATTTCACGCACAGGCTCTGTGATCGATATTGCCTCTGAAATGAACATCATCGACAAAAAAGGCGCCTGGTTTAGCTATAAAGGGCAACGTCTAGGACAAGGGCGCGAAGCCGTGAGAGAAGAACTCAAGAAAAATCCAAAGATGCTCGATGAGATCGAACTGCAGATCCTCCAACAGGTGAAAGAGCAAGGGCACAAGCTCGTGACAAAAGGAGCGGCAGTCGCTGAGTTAGCAGAAGAAGCCTCTTTGGCAGAGGTTTAAAGAAAGAATACAATGGGGACTCAAGTCCCCATTGTATTCAAGATTATTTGTCGACTTCACTCCACTCCCCAACTGCGACCACTTTGCCACCCAGCTTTTTCTCCCTCACCGCTGCTTCTGACAACAACTGAGAATAGTTGTACAGATGCACGCCAAGAAATAGAGCCGTTGTTTGATAGCCGAGGATATTTGCTTCCTTGCTCAAGCCAAGGATCAATCCTGCTTTTTCCATTATTTTTGCTGTGAGAAAGGAGGCAAATCCAACCGAGAGGGCATTTTTAGTCGCCTCGGGCACAACTTTTGTACTGATTTTGCAATCTTTCAAGGCCTTATTAATCGCGAGCAGCGTGGTCTTCAACGCCAACTCTGTCACAGCAAACGTGCTGCCTAGGAATAGAGCAGCATTTTTCGAATTAAGGGAAAAATATTTTACCTGATTTAAACCCAATGTTCCCAGATATCCGGCACACGCGCCTTGAACTCCGGCCAAAATCACACTGAGCTTGGGGTATTCATTCGAGGATAAATATAACATCACTCACGCCTCCTTATAAAACTTAAATTACGATACAGAACGGGAGCTTGCGTGTCAACACAGAGTGCGCAAGAAAAGCTATCTCAAAGAGGCTTTGTTTTCATGGACGAGCAAGTCTTGCTTGTGAGCAATTCCCCCGCTGTATCCTCCCAAAGACCCGGTCGCTTCAATGACGCGATGGCAAGGGATAATGATTGCCAAGCGGTTTGCTCCATTTGCTTGAGCAACAGCGCGATACGCCGTTGGTTTCCCGATTGCACGAGCAATGTCAGAATAGGAACGGGTCCTCCCAAAAGGGATCTTCAGAAGCTCCCTCCATACCTTGATTTGAAAAGGGGTCCCATAAAATGAAATTGGCGTTTTAAATGCGCTTAAATTGCCTTCCAAATACTTTTTAAGCTCTGCTTCAATCTGTGCGAGGGGCTTTGCAATCCCCGGTTCAATGCAAGCATTTGCAAGCAAACTTAACCGCTCTATGCCCCTTTCCAAATTAGCCCTATCGAGAAACTCGAGCAGGTAGAGCTTGGCTTCATCGGCAATCGCCAAAAGACGCCCAATCCGCGTATAGAGGACGGAAGCTTTTAAAATCAGTCCCTGCTTAACCTTGGAAGCCGTCGCTTGGAAGATGCGTTGTAAGGCATCTGGCATGCTTTGGCGTGGGCTGCGTGGTCCTTGTGAAGTGAGTCGAGCTTTAATCATTTTTTCACCAAATTAACGCGTTAAATGCGACAGTTTACCTGTTTCCTCAAAAAAAACGCACCGAAAAAATGCAGCACCTCCTTTCATTGCCTTAAAAAAGGGGCTAAGATAGAATACCTATTTATTTACCTCCGAAAAGGCATTAAAATGACATTGAAAATTCCTCTAAAATATCGCCCTCCCCTTTACTTTATTATTTTATATCTTTTACTTGTTTCAACTAGCGGATTTTGCACAACCGTTCGGTATATCATCACTCCTAATCTGCAAGAAAATGCCCTCGACATCGAACTCATTTTTCCGGGAAATGATCCGAGTCACTACTACATCTTGCCTTCTTGGACTAAAAAACCCTTCCCAGAAATCACTGACATCAAAGCACGTGTCGAGGAAAGCCGCTCAAAGAAGAAGAAATCTTCCGATAAAGAAGCGAAAGACGTGATCGTCACTTACCGTTTAAAAACCCCTAATCATCAACTTCAACAGGATCAAAGAGATGAGGAATTTGAAATCGATCACACCCACTTCCGGTTTACTGGAAGTCATCTCATCATTCCATCCAAAATCAATTGGAAAAAAAACATCGCCATCAAAATTGAGTGGAAAGGGATTCCAGCAGAGTGGGTGATCGCCAATTCTTTTGACATTCACCAAACGAGCCAAACCCTCATTACTTCGCTCTCCTCTCTGCAAACAGCCTTATTCGTGGGGGGAGAATTCGATGTTTTCCGTTGGAGCCGAGAAGAGAGTACCCCTTATGTCGTCGTCAAGAAATCAGATAAGCTCTCTGGCGAGAGCTTGCTCCCTTTGCTCCAAGGGATTGTTGAAAGCCAACGCACTTTTTGGAACGATTACCACTTCCCTCATTCCATCATGGCCATTTTTCCCACCACAGCTCAACACCCCTTCCACGCTCAGGCCCACCGCAATGCCTTCATCGCCTTTCTTCCCCCATTTGTCGACAATGAGTATCAATGGGCATCGATCTCACAGGTGCTCGCACACGAATATTTTCACACGTGGGTTCCCTATAAAATGATGCCAGAAGTCCCTCCAGATTTCGACAGCCTCTCCTGGTTCTCAGAAGGGTTTGTCGATTACTATTCGATCCTTCTCAATTATCGGGCGCATATCTTAAGCCCCACCCAGTGCATCAACGAAATCAACCGCGTACTGTACGCGTATTACACATCTCCCTTTAGAAATGTGAATAACGCTCGCCTTGCCCAGGAAAGATACAGTGGCAGCATGGCCATGCGCTTGCTTCCCTATCAACGCGGCTGTTTGCTCGCCTTGCTTTGGGATGCGAAAATCCAACAAAAAACAAACGGAGCAAATACTCTGGACAACGTGATGTTACTCCTGCTCCAAATGACGCAAGACACGGGCAAACCCTATTCACAAGCAATGATCGAAGAACTCGTTGGGATCTACATAGGCGCCCAAACAGCCGCAAACGATCTTCAGGCACATATTATCGAAGGAAAGACCCTTGTCCCTCCTGAACTTCTCTTTGGAAAGAAAACCTCTATTCGCTGGATGGAAGATGTTGGCTTTCAGCTTATTGAAACAAAAGCAACTGGTTATATCCAAGGGATAGAGAAAGAACGGGGAGCCTACAAGGCGGGCTTGCGCAATGGTCAGGTATTTCGCAAAATCCACCGCTCTGAAAATGGGATGTACCATGTGGCGATCATCGAACGGGGAGTTGAGCGCCTCATCTCCTTTCCTGCCGATGGAAAAGATCCCATTCCCCAATACGTTGTCCCCACAGACTAAAACGCTTAAATCATTCATAAGCTACCCCATAGTACTCATTTGCGTGGTCGGCTGTAACTATCTTTTCATAATTAATTAGTTTACATATATTAACTGTTCATGATAATAATTATATATAACTTTTTATTCGGTTTATAACCATCGTTGCGCGGTTACAAACACACTCGGAATTAAATAGTTTAACGATAAATAAGGAGTAAAGCATGAAAAAGCTCTTAACGACAATTGCCCTGGCTAGTGTTTCACTCATTTCTGCTCATTCCTACGATGGAGGCGGTTTTCCCCCTTCCTCTTCAGAGCCCCGCTCTCAAACCACCCAAAGATATCCGCAACGCACTGCACCTGTGTTTCAACCATCCGAGCAGAATCAAAAGGCGCTAGCTTATAACTACCCACAACCCACAAAGCAAGTGGCGATTAGAGAGCCTTCTTCCAATCAAGAACCGGTAAAATCACAACACGACACAGCAAAGACTGAGACTGACAGACAAATCAATGCCCAAATCCGTAACAAAATAAGCACATGGATCCCAAATAGCCTCGAAGCCATTATCTTAAAAACAGATGATGGCGCCGTGACCATTATCGGGGCTGTGGACGATTACGACGCTATCAAAAAATTGTCCGATCAGATCAAGCGCGTAAGCGGCGTCAGATCTCTCAACAACCAAGTGATTGTCCGAAACAATGTTCTCAATCGATCTGATCGCGCCGAAAAAAGAGCTTAAACACCTTTTCCTCTCCGATGAAGCGACTCAGTTGCAAAAAACTAAAGAGGAGGATGAAAAAGCAGAAGGAGATCAATAATTTTCCAAAAGCCTGATTGATCACTTGAGAAGAAAATTCTCCCCAAATCGTCGCCGTCTCCTTCCCTTGAAAAAAACTAAACAAAAAATGTTCTAAAGAGCTGAAAACAAACACAAATACACTAAATACCAAAGACATATACATAACAGGAATGATCAAAGAACGGTTTACATACCTTTCTCCCAAATGGAGCATTTTCCCCAAGAGAATGATCTTGGCCAGCACAAGCGCTTCGAAAAAATTGTAGCCAAAATGAAAAAAGGAGAAGACGCCTAAACCTAACGTCAAACCGCGGAAAATCATCAACGAGCTCAAAAAAAGCGTCAGATAAACCGTGAGAAAAACAAGCTCACGGCTCTCCTCAAGAAACTTTTGCTTCAAATCCGACTTGATCATCATCAACCTAAAAATAGAGGGCAAAATTGAGCTCAATTCCCCCAAAATTATACGCATTCTTTGGCAAGCCTAGCTCCTGGCCAGAAAACGTCTTAGCCGTAGAGCGGCCGTCTTCCCACCGCTCATAGAACGGTTTCAAAATCACCATGTAACAGCTATCTCCAGTCAAATCGTACGTCAATGGGACTTCGACTAGGAAATTGCTCAACTTCTCCTGCAAGCACCAACGCGCCCCTTGCAAAGGCTTGATTTCAACTGTCGGATAAATTTGTGGCATCCAAACAAAATTAAAACCCACCGACCAGCAAGAGCAAAAACGGTACTCAGACAAAAAACCCACTGGAATATAAAACTCATTGTACTCAAATTTGATGGATGGTTCCTCGCACTGTTTCAGTTTGTGCCCCAAAAATCGATACCCCAATCCAGTAAATAGAGTCATTGACCAATCTTGACAACAGGAGGCAAATGTATAGCCTAATCGCTCCTGCACATCGATGTAGATCAGGCGGCGGTCTGCATCGGAATTTTCCGTCTTCCCTTGCTTCCAAGCTGCCCTTAACCCCGCATACAGGCTGTCTTTGGGCATGTATTCATAGCTTCCCTGAATGCCCCCCAAATTGCCATCGAACGAAGAAAAACCAGGGATTCGAAGATTCACCCGCGTGTAACTGGCACCGATTTGGAAATAAGAATTTTTCTCACAACGATCTTCCCAATTGATTTCACACTCCGCTGAAAGCAATCCCGTGAGCAGAAGCCCCCAGGCCCCAATGAAACTAAAAACTCGACTCAAACAAAAATAAAAACCGTTCATCTCATTACTCAATTTTTAGCTTTCAGTACACGCTATAAGCTGAAATATCTTCCTTTCACGAACAATCACTTCTCCCTTCGTTGGTCCAATCTGTACTCGATCGACATAATTTTGTACAAAATAATTTTGAGATTAGATATAGATGGGAGGATAGAGAGTTAGGTTTAAACGCTCTTGAAATTTAGGAGGAAATCTTATGTTAAAAGAAGGCTGTTGGTTTTGTAAAATTGTAGGAATCGTTGCGATCATCGGCGCTCTGAATTGGGGCTTAGTTGGACTCGCACAATTCAACCTCGTCGATCACTTTTTTGGCGCAGGTTCAATGACATCACGGGTTATTTACGACATCGTTGGTCTTTCTGGTTTAGCCCTTTTGGCAAGCTTCTTTATGACTTGCCCAAACTGCCAAAGAAGATAAGCTTCTCACGGCTAGATTACTCCAGACACTGCCCATCATTGCGCTTATTGCAAAGCGCAATGATGGACAGTTGAGAAGTTTGTAGATTCAAAGAGTTTTCTGCGTCTTTGTGTTTTGTATAATTTGAGCTGTTCTCGTACACTTACGGCTCAGACATTTCTACAAAGGCCATACCCCATGATCAAAAAGTACTTTATCCGCGCAGGGCTTGCTCTTGCGTCTCTCTGTAGCCCCTGTTGCGCGGACAACGCGGAATCGTTGCAACACCAGGCCGATGTGTTGCGTGAAGAGGGAAAAACTCTTGAAGCTCTCAACCTATACAACCAGGCACTTGTCGATTACCAAAAAAGGCACGACTACAACGGAGTTTTGGGTGTTTTGACAGGTCGCTTAATCTCGTGGCAACACCTCTACAACCACGGCGAAGACAAAGTGTACGCCATCTTAGCGAGGAAAGAAGCCGAGGCCATCCTAGCCATTGCACAAGAGCAAGGCATTCACGATCGCGATTATCTCATCCACTTTTTATTAGGGAAGTCGTGTATTTTTCTCAAAGACTTCCCTTGCGCCGAAGTCGAGTTCAAGAAAGCGATCGATTTGTATCCGCATGACAATGCCGAAAAAGGGGATTGGTTCGCCCACCTAGGAGAAGCGGTGTATAAAAATGGTCGAAAACAAGAAGGGGAAAAACTCATCCTCGAAGGGGCGCAGCAAATCCAAGCCCATCAACAGGAGGAAGACTCTTTTAAAATTCACGTCTGGCTATCAGGTGCGTACTTACGCTTAGCAAAAATCTTGATCCAAGACAACCAACAAGAACGCGCCAAAACATACTTTCTCCAAGGGGAAGAGATCGTCTCAAAAGACCCCCGTTTAGTGATCCGCCAACAACAACTCGAAATGTTAAAAAAGCGCCTCCAAAGCAACTAAAGAAGCCACATGAAATCACAAAATATTGGTTCATTGATAAGATATCTCACCGCAAAGTGGTGGGATATCTTGTTCACCGATCTCATCCGGATGCCATCCTGTGTGGCGCGCTGGTTTTATCACCTAAAAATAAAAAAGAACATTCGCGATTTTCACATTGAAGACTCTTCTGGCAAAAAAGCTATTCTTTACCAACAAGGGCACTGGGACTCAAAAAAACAGGAAACTAAAGCTACCCTAATCTTACATGGCCTCTACTCACATCCTTGTGTCATGTCTCATTTGGCTAAACTAGCCCAAGACATGCATGCGGGACCAGTTTTTAGCCTTTATCTCACCTACGATGAGAACCATGAATTATCGCATAGAAGCCTCATTAAACAGGCCCTAGACACGATTGAAAAGATGGCGGTCAATCACTCCGTTTCCTTAAAAGGGGTGGTCTTGGTAGGACACTCGATGGGTGGAATTGAAGCTGCGCACACCGCTTTTGTGACTCAGGATAAACGGATCCTTTCCGTCATATCAATAGCAGGGAGATTGAAGGTGGTAGAATCGCTCTACAGCCCTTGTAAGCCCTCGTTGAAAGGCTCATTGGATGAAATATACACAAAAGTTCAATCTCTGAAATTGATCCCTCTATACCAGATCGTCGGCAAGCACGATTGGAATGCCCCCCTCGAAGCCACACTGATCCGTCACAACCCTAGCTGCGCGCATATCGTCGACGCCATGCATTTCAACATCTTGTTCCACCGCGACATGTACACAAAATTCCCCGAATTCCTCACCAAATCCCTCACAAACCCTCAAGCCCCTTTCCTATAAAATTTATCTGCTTTTTCAGATGAATGAAAAAAGATAACATTTGCGTTTAAAATGATTACACTCTACTCTCACTTTTTTAAAAAGAAAAAGGAGAGCAACCGTGAACTTCAGAGAATATTTGTTTAAGAAACGAATCACCCAAGTTGATTTCGCAAAAAAGTTGGGGATTTCACGAGGACATCTCAGTCAAATTTTGTATGGTACTAAACATCCAAGTCGCAAACTTGCAAAAAAAATCGAAGAACAGACTGAAGGAAAGGTAACAGCTATAGAGCTTTTGTTTCCAGAAAACTACAAACTCCAGGAAAATTTATGACAAAAGAAATCGATACAAATCATCATATGATAGTTTTTAAAGGTAAAAATATCAGAAGGGTCATGCATAATGATGAATGGTGGTTTGTTGTAAAAGATATTGTTGAGGCTCTGATAGATACATCCAATTCCACCGACTATATAAAAAAAATGCGAGTGCGAGATCCCTCTCTTTCTGAAGGGTGGGGACAAATTGTCACCCCCCTTTCCATAGACACTCTTGGTGGAAAACAAAATCTAAATTGTGCTACCACGGAAGGCATCTTTCGAATTATTCAGTCAATACCTTCTCCTAAAGCCGAACCCTTTAAAAGATGGTTAGCTAAAGTAGGTTATGAGCGCATCCAAGAAATCGAAGATCCTGAGATTGCTTCTAAGAGAATCAATTGAAGTAAAAAATAAAATTAAAAAAGTTCAAGGCCAGAAAAATTAACTATGATGAAAGCCTGAAGGTGGTGCCCCTGTATCTCACTGGTGGTGGTTTGTTGGTTATTATGATGTCGTGCTACACTTGCCCCTATTCACAAAAAAGAGGGGTCATATGAATGAAATAACTGTTCATCCTGCATCTGAAGAAAATCCGGGATTTCTGTTGTGGCAAGTCAGCACACTATGGAGCAAATCCACCACAGCTGCTTTAAAACCAATCGGACTTACCCATCCACAGTTTGTCATTCTCGCAACCATCGATTGGCTAAAAGACAAAGGGGCAAGCCAAGAGGAAATTGGAAGACAGGTTGTATTAGATCCAAAGGTTACCTCGCATCTATTACGCAGTCTGGAAATAAAAGGGTTGATCGAGCCGTTGCGCAGCATCGGTAAAAAGAGCAAAAATCCCGTGCTCACAACCGCTGGAATGGAGATGTTGTCGAAAGCCTTACCGGTGGTAAAGAGTGCTGATGAAGACTTTTTTGCATCCATTGGTCTAAAACAATCGAAAATAGTCAATACGTTGCAGATACTCGCGCGCGCCAATTTCTTAAAAAGCGATGGGGAACCATGCAGTCTCTCAGAAGACGATGGGGAATCATGCAGTGGTTAAAGGCCATTTCTGGGATTATTTATGCTAAGCTTGCTCGTGTAGTCTGTGCAAATCTTCAGCACACGCAACTAAAGTATCGACGTAATTATTCGTGATCGAAGTCAGATATTCTGGTAAAAAATGGCTTTGCTGAACGATTTTTCTATAGATTTCACTTCTTTCCCTCAATTCTTCAACGCATGTAGTGTATTGAAGCATCTGTTTTACCGAATGTTTTCCAAATATTGCTTTATAATCACTCATAACTTGTACATAGGCCGCTGAAACCTTTTGAGCAGCCTCTGGCGAGATGGGATGGCTTCTCCAAATACGACGCACCTCCCCATACTCTGGTTGGTTTTGAAACAGCGGTGCGCGCAACCCTCCGCAACTCCATAGGCCATGAAGAACAAATGCAAGTCCAGCGACAACTGATGCCAAAACAAGAGCTCCTGCTTTTTTTGTCTTTTGAGCTGTAGAGGAATGAGCCTCTTTTAGCGCAGAGATTAAGTTATTTTCATGTTCTATAATGACAGGAGTAACATAGTCTGATTTATGTCTAGTAATCTCGTTTGTCATAAAACCCTCACTTATTAACACTAAACTTAATTTAATATTACTATATTTAAAATAATAATTCAACTTATAAAAAAACGACATAAATCGTTTATATTTAATACATTATTATCTTAATAAAGTTATTAAAAATACACTAAATGAATGGTTTGCACAGTTGTACGATTTTCTCGTACAACTGTGCTATTTAGACAAAAGAGGTTAGACACAGCATTCGGACATTTGATTAATACAAACTCAATGTCCGATTTTCAAGTTGACCGTCTTCTTTATATATATACAATTCGTAAAAGGCAGGAATTCAAAAAATACCGAGGATTTATGAAACGTCTGATTTTCTTAGCAACATTGTTGACCGCGCCTCTGCATGCAAATTCCGCATTGAATAATAGCAATCTTTTCTCCCTTCCCATCCCAGTGGAATCACTCCCACAAGGATCTGGAAACAATGCTGGCGAATCCCAACGGGAAGAAGAGCGCGCAAGAGAGCAACGTGTCAAAGATGAAAAAGCAGATGACCGCGCACGCGAACAACGCATGGAAAATCAACGCGCAGACGACCGCGCTGCTGAACAGCGCCGTGCGAACCAAAGGGCCGATGAACGAGCTAGAGAACAAAAGAAATAACAGAGTCCCGACCCCAGAGAGAAGGGATTTTGGATTCCGTCCATCGTCTTTCACCTGATTTATACCCATTTATACCCGTTTATACCTGAAATCGAGTATATATGGGTATAAAAAGGAATTTCATGTACCGGAGTCGTGATGAAGGCAAGCCTGTGGCATTCTTATAAATGGAAGTATTTTAGGTCTAAGTGGAATTATGCTTACAGATGCATGTGGGGAATGCCTAAAACAGGAATCGAACCCGCGACCTTCGCATTACGAATGCGCTGCTCTACCAACTGAGCTATTTAGGCGTAAAGAGGGCGAAAAGGAGAGGTGGCGTAAGGGGTCGCCTTGCTCTTCTTAACCGGCTCTAGTGTAGCTGATGCGGCTATTTTTTTGTGAAAGATATTTCTTTTGTGATCGGGTATTGGTTGGTTGGTGTAAAATGGGGGAAATGAGGTTCCCCATGACAAAATGCGAACAACCGGTTCTATTTCAAAGCGCGATCGAGGCGGGGTTCCCTTCCCCTGCGGACGATGTGGTGGAACAAGAGCTCGACCTAAATGCCTTTCTGATCAAACGTCCTGCAGCGACCTTTTTCTTGCGGGTGCGCGGCGATTCGATGATTAAAGCTGGGATCCACGAGGGGGACATTTTGATCGTGGACAGGAGCTTAGAGCCGGGCGATCGGAAAATCGTCATCGCCAGCGTGAATGGGGAGCTGACGGTCAAGCGTCTTTCTTTGAAAAAGCAAGAGGTCTTCTTGGTCGCAGAAAACGACGCCTTTCCGGCAATGCGGATCACGCCGGAACAGGAGATGAAAATCTGGGGCGTTGTCACCACTGTAATCCATCCTGTGTAAGTTATGTTCGTTCTGATCGATTGCAATAACTTTTTCGTCTCGTGCGAGCGGCTCTTTAATCCTAAACTGGAGGGAAAACCGGTCGTCGTCCTCTCCAGCAACGACGGCTGCGTCGTCGCACGCTCGCAAGAGGCAAAAGATTTGGGGATCAAAATGGGGGAGCCCTATTTCATGATTCAGGCGCTGTGTGAGCGGTGCCGTGTAGAAGTTTTCTCTTCCAATTTTTCTCTCTATGGCAACCTATCGAGAAGAGTGATGTCGATTTTGCACGATTTTTGTGGGGATATTGAAATTTACTCGATCGATGAGGCGTTCCTCTCCTTTCCAGACTCTGAACCGCTTGATGCTTTAATGGCCTCTTCACATCACCTAAGGCAGAAAATTAGGCAATGGACGGGGATTCCAATCTCGATTGGAATTGCTCCCACAAAAACACTTGCAAAAGTGGCCAATCGTAGGGCAAAAAAGGAGCTCAAAACAGGTGTGTGCGAGCTTTCTACCCTTAACACACAAACGGAGGTGCTTAGCCGCCTTCCAGTTGAAGAGGTGTGGGGAATCGGTTCTCGCACAAAAAATGCACTCCACACGATTGGCATTCGCACAGCGAAAGATTTCAGAGATGCAGACTCTCTGATGATCCGCAGCAAACTCGGTGTGGTAGGGGAGCGAATCCTGTGGGAGCTGCGAGGGAAAAATTGCCTTGCCCTCTCGGAAACCGCTCCCAAGCAAAGCATCACCCGCTCCCGCTCATTTGGGCAAATCGTCACCGCTTTAGCTGATTTAGAGGAGGCCATTGCCAACCACGTCTTTTCAGCAGCACGCAAACTCCGGGAACAAAATGAATACGCAAATGCTCTCTACGTCTTTGTCGAATTTCTCACGGACAAAACAAAAGGGTTAAGGGAATCTCACAGTTGCACAGTGACTTTTTCACAGCCTACAAGCGATACAGGACGGATGATTGCGGCAGCTAAAAACGCCCTGGCATCCTTATTCCAAAAAGATCTCTCCTACAAAAAATGCGGGGTCATTCTTCTCAATCTAGTTCCAGAATACCATGTGAACGGCGATCTCTTTGCACCGCGCCCCGATCCGAAGCGAATCCAATTGGGAAAAACGCTTGATGCGATCAACAAACAGTATGGCAAAGAAACGGTGACCTACGCAGCGATGGGAACCGAGCATACCTGGGAGTGCCGCAGCAACAGGCGTTCGCTTTGCTTCACCTCTGCTTGGGACGAATTGCCGATTGTCTCATGACCAATGATTGACTCCAACCGGTGAAGCCTGTATATCTGTTCCATACAAAAACAGAGATTCGCCGTGCAATTAAACCCAACAACTATGTGGCCTACTCTTCAAGCTTTGTTCGACGCACAACGGATTGGTTTGGTCGACCTCTTGCTGGCAGAGCATTTGCTTCCCAACTGTGAAGCTTCAGCCGCGTTCATTTGCCATCTTTCAGCGGCTTCACGAGTGGGTCATCTCTGTGTTACGCTCATAGACGATCGCCTTTTCCCTTCACCGGAAGAAATTTGGATCTCTAAAAACGGGAATGAACTGGATCTCAATGAAAATCTCCTTCCCCAATTGACCTCCTTGATTGTGCAGGGAGCCAGATTGCTCGCACAAAAAGAAACCTCACAATTCACGCCTATTTACCGAGATGGAAATGCCTTCTACTTTCAACGCAATTGGGTATTGCAAGAGCGCTTTCTCAAGTGGTACCAACAGCGTTTATCTGACGCTACGCCTCGCCTGGAAGTCGATAAGGCGAAAATCGATTCTCGTCTCGAAGAGATGAAAAAAGCCGAGGTACTTTTCGAAGAACAAGCAGAAGCCATCGCTCGCGCTGCAGAGAAGTGTGTAACGCTGATCATCGGAGGGCCCGGCACAGGAAAAACGTATACGGCTTCGTTGTTAATCCGCACCTTATGGGAATGTTTCGACGCCGAGACGAAGAAGCGATGCAAAATTGCTGTCACGGCCCCCACCGGAAAAGCAGCCTCTCATTTGGCCGGAAAGATATCAGATGCTTTAAGACACATGGTAGACCCACCAAAAATAGAGACTCAAACACTGCACGCTTTGCTCGGCGTCAAAGAGCGTCGGCAGCTGGATCGACACCTCTATTGCGATGCAGACATCGTCCTCGTCGACGAGTGCTCCATGATCGATGTGTGGATGATGGGAGATCTCATGGGCTCTCTAAAACAGGGGACGCGCCTTATTTTGTTAGGAGACCCGGCACAACTTCCTGCCGTCGAATCGGGCTCGCTCTTTGCAGATCTCGCCACCTTCCACAGGGAAGAATCTCAAAATGAAAAGAGGATCAGCGAGCTTAAAAGATGTCAACGCACAGAATTAAAGGAGATCGTTGCTTGTGCCAACCACATCTATAACGGAAATGCCGAAGGAGTGTTAGCGCTTCTCTCGTGGGATCAGAAAGGCGGACCCTTATCTGCCGTTACTTGCGACACGCGTACAACGCCTTTTCAGACTCAGCAATCTCTCATCAAAGCTGCTTGTACCCGTTTTTCCCTTCTTGGGAGGTGTACAGAGGAAACTCCTCTTGAACTGATGTACCGCTTTTCCCAATTTCGGGTTCTTTCTCCTCTGCGCGAAGGACCTTTCGGAGTCGATGAGCTCAACAAAAAGATCTTCCAGGCGTGTCTGCAGGCCGCGCATAAACAAACGCATCTTGCAATTCCCGTTTTGATCACCAAAAACGATTACCGGATGAACCTCTTCAATGGCGATATGGGAATCTTGATCCAGCCCATTGGGGAGCAAGAGGGAGACGTTTTTGCCTACTTTGCAGACCGTTCAGATGAGAAAGGGTTTCGAACACTCCATGCGGCCGTCTTGCCCCCTTATGAATATGCGTACTGCCTCTCGATCCACAAAAGCCAGGGAAGCGAATTTGATTCCCTCCTGCTCGTGATTCCCAGTGGAGCGGAGTTATTTGGAAGGGAGGCTCTATACACAGCTGTCACAAGGGCAAAAGCGTCCTTTGAGATTTGGACAACGAGGGAAATACTTTCAAAAATGATTGCCAAACAGACCAAGCGGTGCTCAGGGATCATTGAAAAACTGAAGAGGGCTTTTGAGTATGCCTGAACAAATCGGTGTCCTTCTCGTCAATTTGGGAACGCCAGATACGCCTCTGCCAGGAGATGTGCAGTGTTATTTAATCGAGTTCTTAATGGACGGGCGCGTCATCGATGCCCCCTGGCTCATCCGCAACTACCTCGTGCGCGCTCGGATCGTGCCAAAGCGATACAAACAATCGGCAAAAGCGTATCAAGACATTTGGACGGCAGAAGGGTCTCCGTTAAAAATCTATGGAAAGCGTGTGGAGAAACAACTGCAAGAGAAATTGGGAAGCCGCTATCGAGTCGCGCTCGCCATGCGCTACCGCTACCCTTCGATTGAAAAAACGCTCGACGCACTGATCCAAGCGAATGTGAAAAAACTGATTATTCTCCCCCTCTTCCCCCAATATGCGTCTGCAACGACAGGTTCCATTCACCAAAAGGTGATGGAACACCTTTCCAAAAAACTGCAAATCCCCGAAATCTCGTTCATCGATGGCTTTGCAACGGATCCACAGACCATTAGCGCATTCTGCGCCGTGGCAAAGCCATACGACCTGAACTGCTACGACCACATTCTCTTTAGCTTCCATGGCTTGCCTCAACAACAACTGATCAAGGCTTGTCAAGAAAACGGCCGCAGAAAGGCTGTCTGTCAAACGTCAGCTTGCTGCGAATCGTTGCACGCAGATAACTGGAAATGTTACGCAGCACAGTGTCATGCGACGGCACACGCGATCGCAAAGCAGCTGCAATTGGAAAAATCGCACTACTCAATTGCTTTTCAGTCACGCCTGGGAAAGGATCCATGGATTGAACCTTACACCTCTAATCGTATTGCACATCTTGCCCACAAAGGGACAAAACGCCTCCTCGTCTTTTGCCCCTCTTTTGTGTGCGATTGCCTGGAGACAACAGCGGAGATTGGGATGGAGTACGCTGCGGAATTCTACAAAGAGGGGGGCGAGAAGCTCGATCTCGTCCCAGGACTCAATGATCATCCAGAGTGGATCGCCGCCTTAGAAGGATTAATCAAAAGGGCATCTCCATGAAATTCACGCGGGAGGAAATGGCAAAATATCTGGCAGCGACTCCGTCACGGAATCTGTGCCCGGCTACAATTCTCATCCAAAGAGCGCATGATCACAAGCCCCATCCGGTGCCCTTAGAAGAGATCGAACATTATTTTAAGATCACATACCGCCCCTTTCTCACTTTCCCGTCACAAGAGCTCTTTAACTGGACTTTAGGGCAATGTCCCTACCTGTTGCGAAATGCGCGTCTGGCGGAAGAGAATCACGCTCTTTTTAAGCTGCACCAACACGCCCTTGATACAGCTTATCTCGTTCCGATGAGCATCCGGTGGATCAACCCAATCAAATGCTACGGAGCCTTTGCGGAAGAAACGTTAGAACAGGGAGAGTTTATTGCGGAGTACACCGGCTTGGTCAGGAGGCTATCGAGGTTAAATAAAGAGACGAACCCCTATTGCTTCCATTATCCCACTCGCTTTTGGTCGTTCCACTACGTCGCGATCGATGCGGAAAAACAGGGAAACCTCTCCCGTTTTTTCAACCACAGCAACGAGCCGAATCTGCAGCCCCACTGCCTTGTCGATTGCAATCTACTGCACACTGTATTTGTGGCCAAGCGGACGATTGCCCGCGGGGAGGAGTTAACCTTCAACTATGGATACGCGCTTAAACCTCTTTGAAGCGATAGCCTACGCCTCTGACCGTGTCAATCCAATCGAAATTGGGGCCAAGCTTTTTCCGGAGGGAAGCGACGTGGACGTCGATATTGCGATCGACGACGAAGGCGTCGCTATTTTGCATGTCGTCTAGCAGCTGATTGCGCGACAACACTTGGCCTGGGCTTTGAGCCAAGCGGCGCAAGATGCTAAATTCAGAGAGAGTCAAAGGGATTTGCTTATCTTTCCTTCGAATGAGGTAGCGTTCTACTTCCATTGTGAAGGGGCCAAACTCAATTAACTCGGGAACTTTTTCAGCCTCTTTGTTGCGCCGTAACACGGCGCGCACGCGGGAGAACAAAATTTTGGGGGAGAAGGGCTTGCTCACATAGTCATCCGCACCCAGTTCCAAGCCCAGAACGATGTCGAGCTCTTCCGTTTTTGCGGACAAAATGATCACAGGGATACTCTTTAGCTCTGGATGAGTTTTAATCTTGCGGCACACATCGAGCCCACTTTGTCCTGGAATCATCACATCGACGATCACCAAGTCGGGCCTTTCCTTTTCAACGGTGCGATAGCCATTGAGTCCGTCGACTTCGACGAGAAGTTTATAACCAGCGATGTCGGCTTGCAGTTTGATGAGGGCAGCGATATCTTCCTCATCTTCGATGAGCACAATTTTCGGCTTTTTCATAGGAGAATCCTTATTCGCTATTCTTACAGCAAATTAGGAAAAAAAGCGACCGAAAATTAAAAGCTTACATAAATCTCACTCAAAGGGGAGGGGTCTGGTTGTTTTTCTTCAACAACACCAGGCTGATAGTCTTCAGGATCGATATCTTGATACTCCAGCGTCAATGGATTAAACACGGATTTTAACTTAGGCTTTTCCCCTGCTGTTCCCTCACCAACCAAGACCCGCTTAGCCACAACTGCAACCGGCGCGCCTACGATCATCGCAGCTTGGGCGCCTATCTGTGCAGATTGTACAGCGGAAACAAGCATGGAAGAGGGCTGTTGTTCCGCTCCCACGCTTGTACCAGAATCGGATTCTCCCTTTGCTTTTCTCTCTTTCTCTCTTTGCAAGCGGATGCTTTCTCTGTAAAGGCCAACGGCGTAATTGATCATCGTCGAAAGCAGCAGGATCGAGAACCCTCGGTTGCGGGAGCTTCTCATCATGATATAGGCGCCAAGAGCGCGAACGGCCACTTCGCCAATTGTTTGCTCGTTTCCACCAGCCAACACAAAGGCCACCGCTCCGATGGGAGAGTGTTGCGACACGCCTGCCCACAGGTCAGGGTTGAAATACTTTCGTTCGATCCTCATGACGACGACCTGGGTTGTAATGGCTACAACGGCCATCGCAAATAGGCGTGTAGGGGCTTGCTTGCCGACTCCCCGGAAAGTGATAGCAAAATCAGAGATTTGCCTTGCATGATAGCTAGCAAATACATCGAAAAATGACTCTACATAGGGTGTTGCGTCGCTTTTGATCCGATTTGGGCAGATCTTCAAGGCGCCTTTCTTCAAGTGGTTCACACCCCCTGAGACAAACTTGCTTACACCCTTTTCAATTTCTTTGGGCTGTGTTGGTTTCAATATTTCATCGAGATACCTAAGCCCTTTCCTGGCCTTGAATAAAAATTCCTCAAAGCCAGATTTTCTCACGCCACTCTCTTTTCTCGTTTCATCACCCACATCTTTTTCATCGATTGTCGTAAGGTAATTGAAGAACGCTTGCAAAGCAGCATCGATTTCGTCGGTAGCAAATAGTTGGCTCTGATCGATCGCGTGAGTAACGGTGTCGCTCATCTGTTTCACCGGCGGACAATTTGCAATTGCCTCTTGAGCCGGAGGATAGATCGCCAAAAAGGCTGTCATCCCATGGACATAAGGAGCCGCTCCCTGTGGAGCGATGGCCTTTGCCGCCTCTCCCAAAGTGCCAACGACAAACCAGTGAGTATAGAGCGCTTGACGGCTTGTCAGATGGTCTGGGAAAAATCCTTTTTTAATGACTGCAGCATCTGCAAATGGAGGATCCCACGGCACAGATTGAGGCATCCCAGGCAGAACAGGAGGCCTGATAGGCACAGCCCGCATGTACATAAAATTTGCCCCTCCCATGGTCATGCTATACCCCTGGTAAGAGAACGTCAAAGGGCGCATGTAACGGACAAACATGTGGTACAAAGCGCCCGCAGTAAGAGCTGTGCTGATCATCCCATTGCCGCCCTTACCTTCCAACAGCGCCGCTTGGAGCGGAATGGCTGCGAAACTCAACGGAATCGCAACATGATAGGCAACCATTAAATCGATCTGGCTACTAGGCGCTGGTGGTTCTTGCAAATATTTCTTCGCCTCACCGTGCCAAACGACAGCGCGAGCTTGAAGATACCCTAACCCCGGTACAATGGCCTTATCAGTCACGATTTGGCATGATTCCAACCCCGCATTCGCGGCGTTAACGACCTTATCTAAGGTTGGTTTCATCGCTGTTTGAATCTTCGCGATTCTTTGATTGACAGGTTGAATGACTCGCAAATCTGCCCATTTTACAGCAGGTTCCACAACAAACTGATTGATCTGTTTCAATAGGGGCTGAATGACGGTTTCGTCGATCCGGTTCCAAACTGGCTGAACATAAGTTTCTTGAACATGCGCTGTCTGTGTAGATACTGGCTGGACAACTGCACGGTCGATCCGCTCCCATACAGGAGTAAACTTCGTTTCGATCTGCTTCCACCGATGGAGCGCCGGTTGAACCGCTACCCGATCAAGCACATTCCAAACGGGCGTCAGTGTAGAGCCGATTCGATTGATGAGGGCTCCAACTGGGTGAACCTTCCCATCCTGACCAGGTGTCGTCAAATTAACTAGGCCGTCTACTAGGTGAGGAAATACATGAATGAACAGTTCGCGCTTAATATTCATTATTACTCCATTGAATTAAATATTATGAAAACTAATACGATAATATCAAAAACAATGATTAATGTCAACAAATAATTATTACAATTTTATCCATAAATAAAAGATCTGGGTGACAGGATTTGAACCTGCGACCCCTTGCCCCCCAGGCAAGTACGCTAGCCAAGCTGCGCTACACCCAGATAAAATGAAAGATTAGATCGTGTGGATCCCTTCAAATTGAAATTCCGCCTTCTTAAACTCCTTAACCGCAACGCGAGCGCACGCCTCGATGATTTTCTCCAAATTATCCTCAGAAAGGTCGATCTCGACCGAGGCTAGATCGACAGAAATGGAGGCGCTAAAGGTAACGCCGCTCTTAAGCCCCTTCACTTTAAAATTAGCAAAAAGGCCATCTTTTTTCTTAGTAATATTGATGAAGCGAATCAGGTTATTTTCTGCGATATTTTTCATACGTTCTCATGTAAGCGGTTTATTCGGAACGTTTATAATATCGCCGTACTCCCTTTCTCGTCAAGATGGCTCTTGTCTTCTTGTCGCTGATTTTTGTATGATCGCCACATGACGACGATCACCCCAGCCCCATCTTTTGTTTTTGAAGCCTCCTGGATGGAGGCTCTTCGGGAAGAGCTCTCAAAGCCCTACATCGCCCATCTGACTGCTTTCGTGGAGGCAGAACGGGCAGGGAAGAAACCGATTTACCCCCCGCGCGACCTGGTCTTTAACGCCCTCAAAGAAACGCCCTTTCACAAAGTGCGCGTCGTTATTGTCGGGCAAGACCCTTACCACGGGCCAGGTCAAGCGCACGGTCTATGCTTTAGCGTTCCGCGTGGCGTTCCCATCCCCCCTTCGCTGCTCAATATCTTTCGAGAATTGCGCGACGACCTGGGCTGCGAAGTTCCCACCCATGGATATCTCTCCTCCTGGGCCAGGCAAGGGGTCTTACTGCTCAATGCTACGCTGACGGTGCGGCAAGGAGAGCCTTTGTCGCACCATGGACAAGGGTGGGAACTTTTTACCGATGCAATTATCCAGGCCCTGCTGAAAAGACCAGATCCGCTCATTTTTGTGCTCTGGGGCAAATCGGCACAGGAAAAATGCCGCCACTTGATTGGGAACAAAGCCAACACGCACACAGTGCTCACAGCCGCGCACCCCTCTCCTTTGTCCGCTCGCACAGGTTTTTTCGGTTCGCGTCCATTCTCTAAAATCAACGAGGTGCACCAACGGCAAGGAAAGCCGCCGATCGAGTGGTGCTTAGACTAGTTAGAAATAGCGAGGCGCCTCTTCTCGCTGGCGGCGCGCTTTTTCAGATGCCACGCGTGGATCTTCAAGAAGTAGTTAACTGTCAATCCAACCCGGACAATCAACGCTGAGGCCGCTGGGGATTTTGTCGAAAATAAGACGCCAGCGCCAAATAAGCGCACAGCCACATCGCGCGTCGACTGGTCTGAGCCTCCTGCTAACACAAAACCCGCTGTTCCGACCAAAGGATTCTTTTCAAACACTTTTAATAAGATGCTGTAAAAAAGGTAGTACTCCGTAGTGCGTACAACTCCAACTGCTGTTGCATCCACAACCGCCCCAACCAAATTCCGGTTCGCGCGCACAATTAACTGAGCTCCCCCTTCCACCAATCGCTCCATATGATACTCGACAAGCGCTTGAGAGGCGGGCAACAAGGCAGAAGGACAATGATCAATAGCTGTGATGCCTAACTCACTCACTGCAATGCGCATCTTAGGTAAAAGAGTGCTGAAATCGCGCAAAGCACCGGACTGCTCAAGCAATTTGAAAAATTGAGCTCGATTCGCAACTACGGCACGCATCACACGCGGATGAAGGACAGAAACGACACTCTCTCTCGCCAGCTCAATCGGCCGAGATAAAGCATGGACAGCCGCTCGCACAAATTCTACTTTCAAGGCTGCCTCTCCAATCGACGGCATCTGAGACACAAAAAATGTTGTGATGTGAAGCCATTTTCTGACTTCGCGATTGGGGACAGCAGATACGATCTGGTAGCCCGCAAACAAGACACCTGTTCGATAGACAACTTGAGCGGTAAAATCAGCGTCGGGAACCTTTCGTAATTGAACCACGCCCCCATCCGATGGGTTTGTGAATACTCCCAAGTCTTTGATATTATTCTGAGGCAACACAGCAGCCCGAAGCAATGAACCTTCCAGCTCGCCTTCAATGGCGCTCTTAATAACAGGACCAATCATAACAGCGGCTATCCATGCCACTTGTGTCGACACACGAACTGGATCTCGCTGTTGAGGGTTGGCCACAACCAAAGCATCTGTACGGGGCGGAGATTGTTGTGGCGGAGTAACGGGAGAATAGGGAGAGTCTACGCTTGATGCATTTTGAGGCCGCTGTGGTGTAGCAGGCGGATTCACCCCGCTGTCGCTATCTGTGGGTTCTATTCCTGCTTCTAGTGCTTTGCGTCGACGGTTTATTTCAGACGCGTAATCGACCAGCCGCTTCGAATAAAGAACCAACGTTGCCGCCAGTGGGGACCGCGTCCACACTAAAGTGGCTGCGCTAGCAACTCTCAAACCAATTTCTTCAAGCGATTGTTTGTTTCCACCACCAAAGAGCAAGGCAAGCGCACCGAAGGCAGGATAAGAAGCAAGGAGCACGAGAGCCGTGCGATTGAGAAAGTACATTTTTGTGAACGTCGTCGTTAAGAAAGCGCCCCCTTCTACAACCACGCGAGACGCGATTTTCTCTAATTCGCGTAAGTGATAATCGACCATCTCTCCCCCCGCAGGCTGTAACCCTGGCGGCAGCTGTTCAACGGCTCTTTCACGAATGAGGGATCGCAACTGAAGCTTTTTTAATCGTGCGGCCTCTTGCCCTTGACCAACTTCACTCGCTCGCTCGCCAGTAAAAGTGGGCAATTTGTAAAAAGAGAGCGGCTTTGACAACAAATTCTTGATTGTCTGGCGGACGAGGAGAACAGCTTCTGCTTTTGCCCCCTCCAAAAGCTCACTGACATGCTTCGTCAACAGTTTGAATTGTTCCGTTTCCATCACCCTTTTTTGGAGAGGGGGGAAATGCGCGATAAAAACCGCTGCGACTTTCACAAAAGAGCGGTGCTGTTCATCCAAACAAGCCGCAATCCCATTCGCTACAAGCACAACAACCGTTTGATACATGTACAAATTGAACTCGTCGTCAACCGGGAGCATCTCCCATTGACGAAGAATCTTTTCATCGGCCTTATTCGCAAAAATGTTCAAAAGGCAATTCTTCACAACACCCGCTGTCATCACCATGTGGGCCAAACTACCTTCGTGCGCTTGCCCTAAAATCAACCGCGGGATCAAAGCCCCAATCGAAGCTGCAGCCACATAGCAATCTGTTGCCAAAAACGAGCGTGCCTTTGAAAAAACGCGATTTTCCGCAACGGGAGGAGCGGGCTTTGGCTCAACTTCCCTCAAAACCGCTTTTGCAAGACGGTCGCCGAAATTGGAAAAAGGATCGGTAGGAGCAGAAGGGGGTTGAGTTGTATCATGAGCCGCGCCTTTTCCAAATCCGATTAATCGAAACATAAATAACCTACCTTTGATGAATCTGATAGGCGTCCATTCTACCAAGTAATCAACATAAAATCAAGATTTTAAATTAGTTATGGATCTAAATTTTATACTATTCTCAGAAAGGCTCCTTTTTTCTTTTGTAATTAATTGAGGCATGTTGCATGAAGGAGTTTCGAGGTCAATCCATGGCAGAAAAAGCACACACGCCAAAGCCACTTCCCTTCCAGAAGAAAAAAGGGAAGGAAGCTCCCTCTCATGAGCTGCACCAGCCCGAGACCGTCATGGCTTTCAGAGCGATCCACTCCCACTTTTCCAAGAAAAGCGGAATAAGGGAAGTCTCCCCCTTCGAAGAGCAGGAGTATTCCTTGACACCAACCCTCGAAATTCGGCAGGCTATGAGCCAAGCTAAATCCGCTTATGAATCGATGAGGGACATCCAGAAACACCTCAGTCAAGCGTACAAAGAAATTATCAAAGACCCCTCTTGAGAGAAAAATATGATCGGCACCGGTGAATTGATTGTGATCCTCTGTGTAGTACTCGTTCTATTTGGAGGGAAAAAACTGCCCGAGCTGGCCCGTAGTTTAGGGATTGGCATCCGTGAGTTTAAAAAAGCGCTCCACGGCAACGAGGAGGGCGATCTAATCGAAAAACCAAAAGCGGCCCCTTCTCCTCAAGAAGCTGTCGTGATCGAAGTAGAACCGGAAAAAAAGGATAAGCGTCATTGATGGGTGACAATGACCAGGTAGCTCCTCTTTTCGCCCACTTTGAAGCCCTCCGAAATACCCTTGTACAGTGCCTCTGCATCGTGCTTGCAGGATGCGTCCTCTGTTTTGCTTTCGTCCAACCCATCATCGCTTGGTTCACAGCCCCCCTCTACCCCGCACATTCGCTATTGGAAGAGCAAATCGAGACCGTCCAGATCTTCAACCCCCATCCAACCACACAAACCTACCATCTCCCTCCGGCAGGAGCAGCGAATAAGCCTTTGCCGCCCGGCATTGTGGAGATCGCTCCGGACGCCTTTCAAATCCCTCCAAATGGGGGGTTTACCTATGCTCTTCGTAAACCCCAAGACAAATCTCTTGTCCTACTAGGCCCTTTAGAAGGGATGAAAATTGCCTTAAAAACGGCTTTTTTTGTGGGGTTAATTCTCACAGCGCCCTTGTGGGGATTTTGTGTGGCCCGCTTTCTTTCACCGGGTCTTCGAGAGGCAGAAAGAAGGGCTGCGATCCCCTTTCTTTTAACCTCTGTTGGCTTCATTGCAATCGGCGGCATGTTCGCCTATGGCGTCACAATCCCCCTCGCTAATACCTATTTAATGCAGTTTAACGCATCGTTGGGGGTAAACTTGTGGTCGTTGAGCCATTACCTCGACTATTCCCTTTTTCTATTGATTGCCAACGGAGCGGCCTTTCAACTTGCCGCAATTGGGCTTTTTGCCGTCCACTACCGGGTCGTCACGGCTGACGCCCTGCTGGCCCATCGAAGAGGAGCCATCGTCGCAGCCTTCATCTTAGGAGCTCTCCTCACCCCTCCAGACGTGGCGACGCAAATTCTCCTCGCCATTCCTCTCATCGCTCTTTATGAATCGGTGATTCTCTACGCTAAACTCAGAAGAGTTTAGTTTTTTGGCTGCCTGACGTGAATCAGGTCGTTTTTATCGTGCTCGTCAAGATAAAGGCGCCATTCGTCAGCAAGCCAGCTGAACTCTTCCAAAAGGTCGACGAACATCCGCTTGTTCAGGTGGGCCAAACCACCTAAATAATTGAGGGTAATATTGCAATTTTCCTCATCTAATGTATGGTAGGTTTTGATATGGTCGATTTCAAAAGAGGGCTTGCGAGTCAAACACTGCCTGACGCTTTTGGGGATGTAATTACCGCCAAAATAGACCGTTGAAGAAAGAGCTATTTTCGTGGTGTTATCGAGTACATGAACCGTCAGTTCCGAATTACCTAGGTTGATTTTTGCCACCTCTTCTTTCACTAGCTGGTGGATGAACTTCCGCAACTCTTTTTCGACGATCATACAGGTTATGTTATTGTTGTTTCCGTAAAAAGAAAGCCTCAACCGCCGGCAATAACATTACACCTCCCTCTCTCTTTATTATACAAATATAATTAATAAAATTGCAAATAAAATTAAATAAATTAGTTAGCGAATTATATTTGGTTTAATTGCCGACCAATCTCTCGAATTTCTTCTTTTTGGGAGCGGGAAAGGGACCCTTTTACAGACTTAACTTCAAATAGGAGTTTTTTAAGGGCAAAAAGAAGGGCTTCTCCATGGTTGCGCTTCCTTTTGTCTCGATCCAGTAAAGGAAACGACTGCCGAATGAGGTGGAGCAGCTCCGCCTTTGTTTCCCCCCTGTACTTTTCGACGATCGCAAGCTTTCTATCGAGAGAACCCTCTCGGCTGGCCAACGTATAAATCGCCTGTCGCGGCATCACTTCAATCTGAAAGCGCAAAGGTTTGGGACTCGCTTCATAAAACTCGTAATACTGGAGGAGATTATAGGGGGTTTGACGGTTGCCATAAGCGGCCAACAACCACGCTGTGAAGGCGCCCTCTCGATACCTCAACAAGATGGTTTGTGCTTTTTTAATGCGCTCGCCATGCAAGAGGGCCGCTTGATTGTTGATTGCTTTCACTTCAGACGTGATCGCAAACAGCGTTCTGAGATCGGCCTCTTTTCTTTCAGCGCCCTCTCCATAGTTTTCCAGGATAGAAGAGATGTTGGCCTTTTCCATCTCGTTAAGCTCTGAAATATTAAAGACTCCTGAAAAGCTCGTGAGATTTCCCTTGGCCGACTGTTCTGCCATAGCATTCATTTTTGAAGGGGTTGTCGGCTTTGTAAGGCGCTGCGACAACACCGCGGTCATTTTATTCATATCTATCCTATTATATTCATGTGTAAAGCGGCTTTACAAGCGGATCCGTTTCAACATCTCTTTTGTTGCTTGCATGTAATCTTCAGCCCCGCGGCTGCTTGGAGCAGTATCGAATAGAGGCTTCCCATAAATCGAGGCTTCTGAAATGCGGATGTCGCGCCTTATTTTTGTATTGAACAGCTTATTGGGAAACGTTCTCTCCACAACATCCAAGAACGCCTCGTTGCTCTTTCCACGCGCATTCCAAAACGAAAGGATCACCCCTAAAACATCAAGAGAATGGCGCTGACCAATGCTTCCCACAAATTGAGAAAGGCGCTCTAACCCCTTGATGCTATAAAATTCAGGCGTCGCGCACACGAGAGTGTGCTGCGCAGCAATTAAAGCAGATTCTGTCAACCAACACAGCGAAGGGGGCGTATCGATAATCCGAAAATCGTAAGGTTCCTCTTTTAAGATATCCCGTAAACGTTCATGTGAATAGCGGTCAGCTGCCAATTGTCCCGTTACTTCGACCCTTTCCAGCCACGTGTCTGCTGGAACTAAATCAAGCCCTGGGATCGGCGTCTTTATGATCACCTCTTTCAACGACTTTTCCCCTTGCAGCACAGCCGCCATGCTATCATTTTCGTCAGGATCGAAGCCCAAGCCCGCCGTAAGGTTGGCTTGAGAGTCAAAATCGACTAGCAACACCTTTTTCTTGTGGAATTTTGCAAGCGCCGCTCCTAAATGGAGTGCCGTTGACGTCTTTGCTGTGCCCCCTTTAAAACTCGTGATCGCTATGGTGTGCATAAAGGCTCCTGAGCGACGGGTACTCCATAGGGAGAGATCAAACTGCGGGTGCGCTTTTCCTCTGTGATGGCCTTCATGAAGTCGTGCAACTGCACCTCGCCATGCACGTGATTGTCGCGCGTGCGCAGATTGAGCGTTTTGTTTTCCACTTCTTTATCGCCAACAGTGACGATGTAATTGATTTGCGTCAGCTGTGCATTGCGCACTTTTTTGCTTACCGATTCCGACGTATCATCGACGTCGCAGTGGAATCCTGCCTCTTTCAATTTTTGAGCCATCTCATGCGCATACGGTTGATGCCTGTCTGCAACCGTTAAGATCCTCACCTGAAGCGGACTGATCCAGAGGGGGAATTTGCCCGAAAAATGCTCGATCAAAATGCCGAAAAAACGCTCTATAGAACCAAAAAGGGCGCGGTGCAGCATGATCGGCCGTTTCTTTTGCCCATCGTGATCAGTATATTCCAAATCAAAACGCTCAGGAAGAGAACTGTCCAACTGTACAGTCCCACACTGCCAAGAGCGATTTAAGGCGTCGCGGATGTAAAAATCGATCTTCGGACCATAAAATGCCCCATCCCCTTCATTGATCTTATAAGGCTTCCCACAGCGGTCTAGAGCTTTTTTCAAGCCGCTCGTCGTGACTTCCCACTCCTCATCAGTCCCAATTGTATCTTTCTCTGGCCGTGTGGAGAGAAACAGATCGTAGCGCAAGCCAAACGTGGTGTATATCTCATCTGCTAAACGCAAGATGTCTAAAATCTCCGATTCAATATCGGAAGGTTTCATAAATACGTGTGCATCGTCTTGATGGAAACTGCGCACTCTAAACAACCCTGACAACGATCCTGAAGGTTCAAAGCGGTGGACATTGCCAATTTCACCCACTCTTAATGGCAAGTCGCGATAGCTGTGCGTGTGGCTACGATAGAATAGCATGCCCCCTGGGCAATTCATGGGCTTAATTGCAAAGTCCCGCTCTTCAATTTGAGAAGTGAACATATTGTGCCGGTAGTTGGCCCAGTGACCAGAACGCTCCCAAAGTTCTTTTACCATCAATGCAGGCGTTTTAATCTCTACGTAGCTGTTCTTTTCTAGTTTTTCCCGAATAAAGGCGGTGAGTTGATTCCAAACAATCATCCCCTTAGGATGGATGAAAGGCATTCCTGGCGCTTCTTCTTTCAAAGAGAACAAGTCTAAGCGAGGCCCTAAGATTTTATGATCGCGCTTCTTTGCTTCTTCAAGAAGGTTCAAATACTCTTTCAGGAGCTTTCTATCAGGATAGGTAACTCCATAAATGCGTGTAAGCATTTCGTTTTTTGAATCACCTCTCCAATAAGCTCCCGCCGTCTTCATCACTTTTAATGCTTTGATTTTACCCAAGCTATACAAGTGAGGTCCACGGCAAAGGTCGAAAAATTCGCCCTGTCGATACCCTGTCAAAGGCTCACCTTCTGGAATAGCACGAATCAACTCTTCTTTGTACTTGTTGTGCGAGAATTGTGATAATGCCTCTTTTTTTGAAGCAAACTCTTCCCGTTTCGAGACGTAATTTTCAGCCACAATCTTTTCCATTTCCTTTTCGATCGCTGGAAAATCGGCATCCGAAATGGTCAAATTGGCAAAATCGTAATAAAAACCTTGGTCGATTGGTGGGCCGATTGTGGGTTTAGCTTCGGGCCAAAGCCTTAAAATCGCCTGAGCCAGCACGTGGGCAGAGGTGTGCCAGAAAATTTCTTTTCCTTCAGAGTCATCAAAGCTCCACAAAATCACAGTGTCACCCTCTTTAAGGAGAGTGCTCAAATCACACGTCTTACCATTGATAGAAGCACCCAGCGCTTGATGCGGCGCATTGAGATGCAGGTGGTCGGCAAGATCCTTTGCAGAACTGCCCGGGGGCATATCGATGATTTTTTTATCTTTAAGTTGAATTTTCATCGGTCTATCTTTTAATCAAGGGTTAAACGGGTTTATTAAATTTTTTAAAGGGGTTGATTCGATCCCCAAAGTTGCCAACATTTTTAAATATCCTTGTGCTTCTTCCTTTAACAATTGCTGTGCTTTCTCTACACCGAAAACACCTGCGACATTAACACGACGGCCGCTTAAAGCATCTGCCTCTACATCCTCAATGTCATCGGCAATTTGAAAAGCACATCCAAAGTGGGAGGCTAATTTTTTCACATGGGGCAGTTTTTCTAAGGAGCCTCCCCCAAACAACCAACCAAACACAAAAGCGATTTCAAACAACGAAACTGTCTTTTTGTGAATGATGTCCCTCAACGTTTCTAAAGAGAGGTTTGGGGGTTGTATGTCGAGGAATTGCCCCCCTGTAGCGCCATAGAGACCGGTATTGATCGATGCACACTCTAAAAGAATTGCCGCCAATCGGTTTGTTAGGTTTGCCAAAGCAATGTTTTCGGCGATTTTTCGATACCCTTCTGCAATCAGTGCATAGCTCGCAAGCAAGGCAATACTCTCGCCATACTTCTTGTGAGTAGAGGGTTGATTGCGCCTCACATCATCGTCGTCCATGCAAGGAAGGTCATCTGCCACCAAAGAAGCTGTATGAAAATATTCAATTGCTAGTGCAGCTGGAACGGTTGTGTTTTTAGATTTCAAAGCATCTGCCACCATTAAAACAATCGTGGGGCGAAACCGTTTTCCACCACTCTTTAGAGTGTACACACAAGCCTCGCACACAGGGCTGGGAGGCCCAAAATGAACACATGCTTCCTGAATCGCCATCTCGACGCGCGAGCGATAAGCTTCGCTTGTTTGAGCCCCGCTTCCCTTCTTCTGAAAAAAACCTGTGAGTGTGGATAGAACGCCTTTCACGCAAAGACCATCTTTATTTAATGTTGCTCTGTTTGAGAATCGTTCCCGATTTTACATAACCGTGAACAGCGAGACAAGGATAGCAGAAAGTGTCTTTTTCTAATAATGTTCCAGGATTCAAAACTGTATTACACCCCACCTGGCAATGATCCCCAATGATCGCCCCAAGTTTATGCAATCCTGTATCGACAAAATTATTTTCAATTTTGACAAAAATATTTTTTTTATCGAGCTTCACATTGGAACAAATAGAGCCTGCTCCCATATTGACTTTGGTGCCAAGGATAGAATCTCCGATGTAAGAAAGATGAGCGGCGTGTGCGTGTTCGAAAAAAATGACGTTCTTCACTTCTGTTCCATGCCCAATGACACACCCATTGTCCGCTAAAAAATTTCCCCGAATGTACGCCCCATGCCTAACTGTGCAATTTTCTCCAATGAAGCAAGGTCCTCGAATATAGGCTCCAGGCTCAATGACAGACCCTTTTCCAATCGAAATCAAGTGTGAATCGATCAGAAGAGCCCCCGCAGGAATGTCTACCTCTATTTTTCCCAAACTCAAGCTTTTTAAATAATTTTCTAATTCTTTTAACGCCAGCCAAAGTGGCTGACCCTCCCTAAATAGGGGTTGAATCAGAGGAGAAAAATGTGAAAAAAATTGTTTGTGCTGAGTCACGTTTATGTCTTTTGTTCAAGTGTTAGGTTACATATCCGAAAGCTCTTTTTTTTGCGACTTCAAAAAAATTGGACCCGTTTCCCACAACGTCCTTTGATTAATAATAGATGTATATCTATTTTCTTCTTCTTAAGAGGGTGTGGATTTGTTTATAATCTACCCGTTCTATCGAGTGGGCGGCGTTGTGCATAACCTGTTCGTGCAGGGATGATAAACCATATGGTTATCAACAAACCCCCGTTTTGATCAACGTTGTGAACGGAGTTATCAACAAAAATGGAAATTCCCTGTGTCCACTTCGAACGGTGTTCGGGGTGTGAGCGAAAAACAGAAATCGAAATGTTGCCAGCTTACAATGAAGCCGCCGCCTACTTCTTAGAAAAAGGGTATGTGTTGCCTCCGCTGCGCGTTGGAAAGGTAATGGGTTGGAGGACGCGCGCGAAATTAGCTGTGCGTGGGGACTTTTCTACTCCAGCGATCGGCTTATATGAAAAAGGGTCGCACAAAATTGTCGATATCCCGAAATGTCTCGTTCACCATCCACAAATTAATCGCGTGGTCGAAAGATTGAAAGTTTGGATCAAGCAAAACCAAATCTCCCTTTACCAAGAAGAAAAGGGAACGGGTGCTTTGCGTTATGTTCAATGTTCGGTGGAGAGACGCTCTGGAAAAGTTCAATTGGTTGTCGTGTTGAATGAACAAGAAACCGCTTTAAAACCCCTTCTTCACGCCTTTTATCTAAAAGAGCAAGACATTTTGCATTCGGTGTGGATCAACCTAAACCGACGAAGAGATAATCTCATTTTTGGAGAAAAATGGGAGCTCATCGCTGGTGAAAATGAGTTGTGGGAGTTGATTTGTGGAAAGGAGATCTGTTTTCATCCCGCCTGCTTTTCGCAAGGCAATTTAGAGATGTATGAAAAAGTCATTGAGCGCATTCAAGCAGCAATTCCACAAAAAAGTAGTGTCTTGGAGTTGTATGCTGGCACAGGTGCAATTGGTTTTTGTTTATCACCCCAATGCAAAAAAGTCGTGTGCGTGGAGCGATCGCCCCAAGCGCGGGCCTGTTTTGAAGCCACCCGTTTGCGTCTTCCACCAGAAGAGAAAGAAAAAATAGCTTTAACTGTGGAGAGCGCTGAAGATCAAATGCGCCTATGTAAAGAGGGTGATTTCTCTGTTTTGATCGTCGATCCTCCGCGCAAAGGATTGGATCGCAAGGTGACGGAGTTCTTAGAAAAGAATAGATCCTTGTCTACATTCGTTTACTTGAGTTGCGGATGGGACAGTTTTAAGCGCGACTGCGATCAACTCCTCTCTTTTGGTTGGAAATTGAAACAAGCCGAGGCGTTTCTGTTCTTCCCTGGAACAGAACACCTCGAACTCTTAGCTGTTTTTGAACGAAACTAAGTTTTTGGACTCAGTTTTTTCGCTTCTAGAGAGAGGAGAACCCAGAACCAACCGTAAAACACTAAGTCGATCCCGATAAACAGTCCAAAAACCCACAAACCAGTCTCTGGCCAACCCATCCAAATCAAAACGCCCAATACGAATTTAATAATGCCGCTCAATAGAGCCCAACCCCATTGTTCAAACTGCATCATCAACGAACCTACAATTCGGAAAAGTCCACCGATGATATAAAAAGCGGCTAACAGCAAGGTTAAACTCAATGCGCCCGCTGTGGGGTGAACTATGAGGAGAAAGCCTGTGACTGTATAGATGATACCAGCGAGCAAGGAAAAGAAAAAACCACTCCACTGCCGCGCCCAGAAAGCATAAGCGATTTGGATGATCCCTCCCGCAAGTAGAACAGAGCCAAGCAAGACAACTGAAACAAGAGTTACAGCCGTCGATGCTCCAATCGCAAGAAAACCTAACACCATCATCAAGATTCCCATCAAGAGAAACCATTTCCATTGTTTGCGCAGGTTTTCAAGATCGCAAAAGTATTTTGTGAAAATTGCCAAATCGGCACGGTTGTTGTTCATGAAATCTCCTCAGGTTGAGTGAACATCTTACTTTTTTCTATATAAAAAATACTTAATTTTAAAGGAAGCAATCAATCATCATTTGACAGAGACAAATATTTTTTTTATAAGGCCACCGATTACTCTAACGGCGGTCAAGATGCCCATTTTGCTTTTCCTTTTTCTCTTTTTGTCATTGCCGCTTGGGGCGCGTCAAGCCCCCTTTGAATTTAGCAAATCGGTTCAAGAACAGTTTGAGGAGGGAGATCCGACCACGGTTGTCCATGGGTGTGTCCATGTGATTTCGGGGATGTACTGCGATTCTCCAACCGACCTTACGCTGCTTCATGGGGTCAATCCCTACCATTTTACCCGCACTTGGAGCGGTTCGACCCGCTTTGGAAGATCGATTTTTGTCGGCTGGATGGTGAACAACGGCGGCTTTGCAACATATAACGAAGGAAAAAGGCGTGATACTAAGGAAAAGGTGCGCGTCATCGCTTCTTCTCAGGATCGGGGAGGGACCGTTTATTTCGTCCAACTCAAATCAGCCGACCCGAGAACCACATTTTTTGGGGTTGACCGAACGTCCCTCGATTACGGAGTCACAAATATTTCTCAAGGCTATGCGAGCGGGCAAACAAACATAAAAAATTGGAAAGCCAAACACGACAAAAATATTGTGGTCACGACTGGAGAGGGAGAAAGGAAAGAGTACGAGGAAATTAGCGATCAAACGTATGGGTTGGTTAAAGACAGCCTCCCTTCAGGAAACAAGTTTCTGTACGAGTACAGAGAGTATAAAAAGCGCTTTGTACCAGAGCGTCTGCGTTTGGTTAGTCAAAAGGGGGAATTGGAGTATGCGATTGCTTTCCCTTCTCTAAAAAAATTCGATAAACACCTAGAGCTGGTTTATTCAGTTAATTCCCAGCAATGGGTGAAATATGGTCTGGAGCGCGAGCTCCCTTATGAATATTGGATTAACAGCGTCGAGAGTTCACACGCGCCCACCGTGAACTACGAGTATCAGATTATCAAACGCCACTACGATGAAGAAAATCATCTTGAAGGGGTTATTAAAAAGAAATCGCTCCCAGACGGTCGATTTTTAGAGGCGGAATATTATGAACATGGCCACAACGCTTTTCGATCCCACTCTGATCGACACATTAAGTCGATGTTTAGTCCAAAAATTGGGCGCGTGAGGTGTTTGAAAGCTCCTGCGGGGCCAGGAAATAGCGTTGTTCCCCTTTATTATTTTTCTTACCATTTAGATATAAAAGAGGATCCGAATGGCAGTCGTTGGCCCCTTGTGAAAGGGGGATCGACCCATGTGTACGATGCTTACGACCGCGCAACGTACTACTGTTTTAATGAAGAGCAGCGCCTGGTGAGCATCGATAAGCTGGATGCGAAGGGGGATAAATACACACAGGAGCGCTTTGTTTGGGGAAGAAACGATACACCAGAAAGCACGTATCTTCTTGCGCGCAGCCTTCACTGCGCCAATGGAGAGCCTCTTTATGTGCATACCTATCAATACGATCAGTATGGAAATGTCACTGTTGATGGCTTTTACGGACAATTGACGGGGTTAGACGCTAAAATTCCTGAGCTTAATGGACGCGATGTCACAAATGGAGCTGAATGTTATCAAAAGGTTTTCACTTACTCCCAAGATGGGTTTAACCTCCCCTTAACCGAGTTTGATGGCACCTCAAAAACGACTTATTGTTACGCAAAAGGCACGAATCGCTTAATCGCCAAATATGTGGGCAGCGAAAACGAGATTTATCAAAGGTGGTTTTACAAACACGCAGAGAACGGAGCGATTACAGAAGAAGTTTGCGATGATGGGTCTTCTCTAGACCGGGATGATTTAACCAATGTCACGGAAAGGAAAATGACTCGCTACACGTTGAGGAAGACCTATCCCGTGGCGTACCCAGACGTGGTTGAAGAGTGGTGTCTCGATTTGCAAACGGGCACTGAGCAATTAATCAAAAAAGTTGTCAACACCTATTCTACAACTGGAAAAATTGAAAAGCAAACCCACTACGGAAGCGACGGAAAAGAAGCGTATCAGTTGACATGGAAGTACGATCAGTACCAAAACGTCATTCGGGAAACCGATCCACTGGGGCGCGAGATCGAGCGGAAGTTTGATCTGAATTGCAACTGTATTTACGAAAAAGGGCCGCGTAGTGATGCTCACAAACAATTTGTTTACGATGCGATGAATCGCCTGATTTGTGAAGAACAGTACCACAGCGATGGTGTGTGTCTTAAAACACACCATCGGTATGACATCATGGGCAACAGGATTTCCACGATCGATGGGTATGGGAATGAAACAAAATACGTATACGACGACTTTAATCGCCTTGTAAAGACTATTTTGCCTCCTACCCCTGATGAAGAGGGTGTTGTCAAGTCGCCTGTGCTCAAGAAAACGTACGACCCTCTCGGAAATGCCACCTCGGAAACCGATGCAATGGGACATTGCACCCAAGTGAAAACCACGCTGAGAAAGCAACCCGCGCTTCTCACATTCCCAGACGGCAGCGTTGAGGAAAACATTTACAATCTCAATGGGACCCTTGCCAAGAAAGTTCTAAAGAATGGGACATCGATCGTCTATGCCTACGATCCATTGGGAAGGGTTGTTCAAACGGAAACCCTTTCTCCAGAGGGGGGAACGCTCAAGACAACTAAAGCGACCTATAGTGGCTTTCACCTTCTCACAGAAACAGACGCGATGGGAGTCATCACTCTCTATGAGTATTATCCCAATGGGAAACTGAAAATAAAAACCCACGGCGACCGCATGACAACGTACGAATACGATGAGCTTGGTCGCCCCATTAAGACAACGGAAGTATATGGAGATAAGCAAGATGACCTGATCGTTCACTTGCACCAATTCGATTTGCTCGATCGCGTCCTTGAAGAAATTGTTCAAGACGGCAATGGCAAGATTGCGATGCGCACGACCTATGGCTATGATGTGAGCGGCAACATCAAACAGGTCTCCGTTTATACCCCTTCTGGGAAATGTACGACCAGTTCCAAATACGATTCTCATGGCACGCCGATCGAGATCATCGACGCACAAGGAAATATCACGACAACACGGTGCAACTATACCTACAAAAACGGCGCAGGACAAACGGTTGGGTACAAGGAAGTCACAGATCCTCTTGGGAATGTCGTTGTGACCATTCAAGATGTTCTAGGGCGTGTCGTACAGGTGATCAAGAAAGATCCTTTCGGAGCAATTGTTTTCACTAAAGAGAACGTTTACGACTTAAATGGCAATTGCCGTCGCATTGTCGAGCAAGTGAACGAAAAGCAAATTATTACAGAGATGACTTACGATTCGATGAACCGCTTGACAGCTACTTATCAGGCTTTTGGAACGCCAGAGCAAAAAGTTTTCTCTGTCAGCTATACCTCCTCTGGCAACAAAGAGAAATGTGTAAAGCCGGATGGAACCACGCTGGCCTATTCTTACGATCCTTTGGAGAGGCTTGTTTCAGTGACTTCTTCTGACCACACCATTCACGATCTGTACGCGTATGATTTGCACGACAATGTGATTCAGATCGATGATTTGGTGAGAGGCCTTACCACGCGCAAATCGTACGATTCCGAAGGGCGCTTAAGGCAAGAAGTGCTAGGCAATGGGCTTTCGTTAGAATATGCCCCAGACTATTTAGGAAGAGCGCGTCAAGTGACTCTTCCTGACCATACTGCTGTCTCTTATGATTACGGTGGATCGTTGTTGAAAGCCGTCAACCGTTTGGATGCACATTCCCAGGTTTTATATGCGCACGTTTACGAAGAGTATGACCAAGCTGGCAGGGTTCTCCAAGCAGAGATGCCAGGGAATGCCGGTAAAATCCACTACACCTACGACTCATTGGGACGTTTGACTCAAATCGATTCTAAGGGGTGGTCTGAACAAGGGGTTGAGTATGACAAAGCGGGAAATCTCACAAAACGGAATATTAAGTGTGAGACTGAATCACAACTATTTAAATACGCATACGATACACTATACCAGTTGACTCTGGAAGAGGGTGCAGAGCGGCATGAGTATGTGTACGACACCCACTACAATCGCTTTTCTAAAAATCAGAAAGCTGCCCACTACAACCTCCTCGATCAGCTCATCGATGACGGGGAATCCACCTATTCTTACGACTTGAATGGCAATCTCGCTAACAAAGATAGTCGCGTACACTATCGCTACGATGCGTACGACAGATTGATTTCTGTGGCCGACGGGGAGCAGACCACCACGTATGTGTACGATGCGCTACATCGCCGCTTAAGCAAATCGACCACCCGAAATGGCCAGACGGAAGTGACTCGCTATCTGTATCAGGGGAGAAATGAAATTGGTTCTGTTGACGCTTCAGGAGCAGTTGTGGAATTGCGCCTTCTCGGAGTTGGCAAAGGAGCTGAAATTGGAGCCTCTGTTGCGTTTGAGTTACATGGAAACACCTACGTGCCCTTGCATGACCACAACGGAAATGTTGCCGCTCTCATTGACCCTGAAACTGGCCTGCTTGTTGAACACTATACCTATACAGCGTTTGGAGAGTACGAAGGGGAACCCCTCTCCCCCTGGCTTTTCTCTAGCAAGCGGCACGATCCTGAGACCGGGTTTGTCTATTTTGGGCGCCGCTATTACGACCCCGCTTCTGCGCGTTGGATCACCGAAGATCCCTTGGGACGCGAAGCGGGCCCCAATCGCTACGCCTTTGTCCACAACAATCCCCTCACCCATATCGACCTCTACGGTTTGCTTGATCCCAGCTCCACGTTTGCCGACCGTTTTTCGACGCGCATGGGGCAAATTGCCAGCACCCTTGGCAATGCCGCGCGCTTTCTTGGCACCTTGCCCGGCCGCTCCATCGAGCTGATCGGCGCTAACCTCGTCCCCATCCCCGGCCTCAAAGACATTGTCGCCTTCGCTGGCCACTGCCTCCAAGGCCGCAACCCCTCCGCCTTCACCTGGGACTACCAAAAAACCCATTCGCAGTACTATTTCCATCCCGGTTATGGTGATAATCCGTTGCCTCACAGAATTGCTTACATGAATGGGATGATGACTTCCTTTGCGGAGTTTCAGCAGAAGTGTGCAGACATTTCGACATATTATGGTGGCGCAGAAGTCCATGGCATTTATAATGCTAGTCATGGCCTTGCATTAGACTGCTTAGAATATTTATGTCAAAAGCTGGGGATTAAGACCCATGCACAAGAAGTGGCGGATCAAACGATGAGCGCAATTATTGATGGCAACCCAGAAAATCCCGTTCAAAAGCATGTTCATCTCCATGCCCACAGCCAAGGGTCTCAAACTGCCTACAACCTGCCCGCAGAAGTCAGAAGTTGGACAACCGTAAGCGCTCTGGGCCCCTCCCGCATCCTCAGCAACCGTGACTTCGTAGCTGCTTTTAATTACTCTTCTGCCGGCGATTTTATCCCCTACGTCGACCCCCTCCATTTGGTTCGTGGATCGCAACGTGGAAACGTCTATTTTTCCCAAGCAGCAAGCTGGAACCCCTTCGCCAATCACTCCATCGACAGTCCCTTCTACTCCGAAGTCATCAGATACCAGGGTAGCAAATTTCAAGAGCGTGTTGGATTTGTTGAAGGTATGGGACCGCGATGAGTCAGTTGATGATTTTTGGATTAATGGCGTTCTGTTGCGTTTCGTGTGTAAAATTAACACCATCACATGAGATAGAAGGCAAAAGATTTATTGCCTCATTTGAACGGGAAATGTACCAAGATTGTGATTTAAAACCGTACATTCATGGTGGACAGTTTTTCTCTTCGGTTAATGGTTTCGAGTTTTGGTTCACTTCAAACAGAAAGCTGAGTTTGGATGAGGCAAGAAGATTTTATTTTTTAGTGGTTGATCGGCTTATTGCAAGGATTAATTCCGACAAAGACTTAATCCCCCATTTAGGTCATTATCCGTTTCAACAACAGGATGTAGACGTCTCTATAGCTTTTCTTGAGGGCGAGCGACATGACTTAGGAGTTGAACCTCCTTATATTGCAAATGTTGGTGGAGATGCTAACATGCTATATTATTCCATTCGCGGAGAGGGAGACAACTTGTTCAAAAAAATTCATTCTGAATCTGTCAAAAGGGCTCGGGGAATTCTCGAGCATCAAAACAATCTGCTAAATACGCAGCCTGCTTCGCCTTAATGAACAAGGTCTTGGGATGCTGGCGCAGCTTCGCAGCTTTCGTGAACGTGCCCGTGCCCGGGTCCGACCAAGTCACATAGGTGACATTCTAACCACCCACATAGGTGACACTGTTTCTAATATTTACTTTACATAATTCCTCTAATCGTACATAGAAAAAAATAAAGGAGTTCTCCATGAGGGGAAAGCTATTACAATTGTTCCAAACAATTTGCCGATTTAATTTCGGTGATTTTGAAAAGGAAGAATTTAAGAAGTTTTTGAGAATGGGCTTGATCTTTGCGATGATCATTGGCGTTTACTGGACGCTGCGCCCTTTAAAAGATGCCATTTTCATTCAGCTGGTCGACAAGCTGCATTTGCCCTATGCGAAAACGATCTCTGTGCTTGCCTTGCTGCCGCTTGTAATGTTCTATACCAAGCTTTTAGAGAAAACCTCGCGCGAAAAGATGTTGGAAATTTTGCCGGCGTTCTATGGGATCGCGATTTTGTGTTTTGCCGCGGTCATGTGGATGATTCAGGCTCCTCAGGAAGAAATTGCCCAGCGCTCGACATTTGCATTTTATGGAACGCGCGTCGTGGGGTATGTGTGGTACTTATTTGTGGAAAGCTTTGGCTCTCTCGTCGTCGCTCTATTTTGGGCCTTTGCAACCGATACCACTGAACCTACCTCTGCAAAGCGGGGCTTCCCTCTGGTTGTCGCGATTGGACAGTTTGGCGGGATTGTATTCCCCTATAACATCGGCGGGCTTCCCCACCGCTTGGGACTCTCGACGGATACCCTTTCCATGGTGATATTGGGCGGTATTACTCTTTTGATTATCCCCTTATTCCATTATTTCTTGCGCGCAACACCTTCACAGCTGTTGGTCTCCTTTCATGGGAAGAACGAAACGGTGGAAGAGGAGAAGCAAGAGCCTGGCTTCTTAGAGGGGTTGAAATTGATGGTGACCCACAAGTACTTGATGGGGATTTTTGCGGCGAATTTTATCTACGAAGTGATCATCACGATTTTTGACTACAACTTCAAACTCGCAGCGAGCTCCGAATACACGGGAGTGGCTTTGAGCAACTACTTAAGCGTTTACGGTTCCAGTGTCAATATAGTCTCATTGCTGTGCCTTCTTTTGGGGATTAGCAACGTGACCCGTTACTTAGGGTTGGGAGTGGCTCTGGCGGCGATGCCAATCATCATCGGGATTGCGCTCTTTAGCTTTATGACGATCGACAGTTTGGCCTTCCTCTTTGCATTGATGGTTGGCTCAAAAGCGATCAACTATGCGCTCAATGGTCCGGCATTGAAGCAGCTCTATATTCCGACAACACCCGATGTGCGCTTTAAAGCGCAGGCGTGGATCGAGACATTTGGTTCGCGTGCGTCGAAGGAAGTGGGTTCCATTTTCAATATGATCTTAAAGCCTCTTCAAACGGCCTTTGGGGAAGTGGTAGGGCGCTCCCACTACTTACTCCTGAGCGGATGCTTTGGCTTTCCGCTGCTGGCGCTTTGGTTGGTGACGGCGCTTTACTTGTCTAAGACCTTCCACAAGGTAGTAAAAACGAAAACAGTTGTGTGTTAATTAGACACGAGCAACGAATTGGTGCAGGATGGCGCTGCCAAATGTGCGCACGTTTTTGAGCGTGAGGAATTGAAGTTCTAATTCAGCGGGATCGAGTTTGATCCCATCTTCCACGAATAAGATCCCCTCTGGAGAAAGGAGAGAGGCATTTTCCGCCAGCATATCGATGAGTTTAACGACGCGTGCACTCATTGGAAGGTCAGGATCCTTCTTCGTATGATAAGGAGGGTCTGCATAGATGAGATCGAACGGTTTTCCCTGTTTGGCAAGCTGTTTCATCGTCGCAAGCACGTCTCCAAAGATGACTGTCCCATTTTGATTCAACTCAAGAAGGGCTAAATTGGCTTTGATGCATTTGATGCACTGAGGATCGTTTTCGACAAATGTGCAAGTTTCAACGCCTAAGCTAAGCGCTTCGATTCCCATGGCGCCGGATCCGGCAAAGAGGTCGAGAAAGCGCGCCCCCTCGCAAATGTGTTGGCACATGTTGAACACCGCTTGGCGCAACATGTGGGTAGTAGGGCGCGTTGTGGCGTTCTTTGGGGTGGCTAACGTCCGGCCCTTAAACTCCCCGCGACTAATTTTCATGGATCCGGTTGGCATCTTGGATGTACTGTTGAGGGGGCATGATGATTTCGGGCTTAAAGAGATGAAATCCATCAATTTTCCAGGTTGAGGCTTCTTTTTTCAAATCGAATTCAGTTTGCATCGATTCCCCTTGAGCAGAGACTAAGGCTCCTTGAAAGATCGCTATTCCATCTTCAAAATAAAACGATTGGAACTTAAAAAGCTTGTTGTTTTGGATAACGGGTGCTTCTTTGAGGAGCTTTTCGAAATCGGCATAGGGAGTTATTTCTTGGAGTTTTTTGGTCGTGTAGTTGCGATAAGCGTCTTCTGTTTTACCCTTTCGAAGCGCTTCGAGGTACTGTTCGATTACGGGAAGCAATTGTTGCCATGTGATGGAGCTATCTTCGATTTCGGGATAATAAGCTTGCACGTGAACGGGTGCATAGATCGCGAGGAGAACCAGAACGATTAGAGAATAGAGTCGCCAGCAGCTCTGGGTGTACATGTGCCTACTCAATTTTAAAATTCAGATGGTTTTGAGCGCCTGCAGGTGTGGAGGCAGATAGTTGGTAGTTGCCCTTGGGCCACCCGACCGGAGGGGGTGAGAAGACAAAGGTCAAGATGGTGTGCCCATCTGTCGTGAGCTTTGTGCGAATGGGGATGATCTTAGAGTGGCTGTCGAGGTGTTCGAGGTTCACTTCGATCGGTGCGTCTTTGGTTCCATTCACGATGTAGAGGTTTAGGTAGAGCTCTTGAGCAGTCGCTGGGAAGGCGTTTTGATTGATGGTGACTCTTCCCTCTTCGTCCACGTCGGTTCCAATGACGAACTGGGAAAACTCAAGCGGCTTTGCCTCGCTCTGGTCTTTTGCTGAAGCATCGGTTGGAGAGGAACTCGGGTAGCTAAAGGGCCCATCTTCTAGAGAAATGCTGAGGATTTTCCATTTATCGCCTTCTCGGATAATGCGATAGATTGCTTTAACCTCATGGTCTTCATTATTTGCCAAGAAGGCTTCCAGCGTGCCAAGGTGCTCACTGCTGGTTTTATCGATAAAGCGGATCCCTTTAGTGTTCAATAGGATCGGATAGGCTGCTAGGAAAGCCTTGAACTGTTCGAGAGAGGTGGCAGCTTGAAACTCTTTAGAGGTGAAGCTGTAGTATGCTTCGGTAATCTTGTTCTTTTTTAGCGCTCTAAGCTGATCGTAGACGGTGTCTGTAAAGTCCTCTGCTGTAGCAGCAAGGACGAATCCGCACACTCCCGCAAAGAGGACGAGTCCCAAAAGCCATTTAAACCATTTGGGCGCCGCATGCGGCTTTCCTGCGTGTTTTTGTCCTGCCTGGCCGCGCAATGCGTAACCACATGCAGAACAGTAATTTGCCTTTTCATCGATGGGCGCCGCGCAATTTTGACAAAACATATCCACTCTCCGTTCATTTTTTATAAAATAGCGAACTTGAAAAAAAAGCAATCAAAAATAGTATTGTTGCTATGCTGGCGAAAAAAGATTCATAAGCGCGGCGGGTCTGGATGTGAGTATGGCTGAAGAAGAAATTGCAATTGGTGCTCCCAGCTTTTACGAGCGCGCCTTTCTATTTGCCGCGGAGAGGCGGAAAGAAAAGTTAGCGTTAGAGCCAGATAATTTTAAGCGGATCTGCGCTGAGGAATATACAAGCATCTCGCAACGCGTGGATCGTTCAAAGCTGCAGGATAGCTGTGCTGTGCGCAATGTACTTCGGACCCGTCGTCTTGCCAATTTGTTGATCAACGACAAAGGGGAATTGAATCTGGCTGCTTTGCCAAAGGTGGTTCAGGATCTTACAGAGCATCTTTATTCTCTTGGGCCTGAGCGGCAATACGATGCCAAGAGGGAAGAACATCTTTTACAAGCGATCAAACGGCTGGCGGCTGAACCCGATTTGCAGCGCCTTTTGAAAAACGTCGACAAGCCGACCTCCCACAAATATGCAGAACAGATGATCCGCGATACTTTAGCATTGTCTGCTAACGTGTCGATCACAACTGCACATGCCCGACGAGCGGCTCTTTCGGCTTGGCTGTGTCTGTTGAGGCAGAATGTGGGATCGTGTTTTGCGACAGCGCCAGCGATTATCGTGCAGGCGGAGCAGCCCCATCAGTTTTTCAAAGATCTCATCGAAATTTTAGGTACGGGACGCTTGAGGCGTACATTTGGAGGCGTTGAATACAGCGTTCCTTTAAGCATGAGCTGGGGATCAGGAGATTTAAAACGGCCCTTTTGGTTGCCGCGAGGAGAGGCTTTCGAAGCAGCGGAGCTCTGGTTAAGTCCAGGGTTGCTTGCGGCCATGGAGGCAATGGGTTTTATCGATCCCGAGGCTGAGCGAGCGGTTAAGGACGCTAAGCTAAAAGAGATCTTGCAAGCATATGTCGTAGAATACCCAGATGACTCTCCTCAAGTGTTGACAAGCTCTGAGGAGGTGCTCACGCGAGTTTTATTGAAGGAATTGAAGATCACAGAAAAAGATCTTAAAGAATATGAAAACCGGCCTCGAGGCATGGTGCACAGCGGCTTATTGATGCAAACGCCTATTGGAGGCGGAAAAGGGGATGCCTGCGCCTCTTTCCACACGCTGCTTGCTCAAGGATCGACGGCATTTAAATTGCTTGCTGACAATGCCTTGTTGAAGGCTTGGGAGTTCACATTAGCGTCATTTGCGGAAACGAAGGCTCAATTCACTCGTTGGAATTTGTATTCCAGTTTGGGCTTAGGTCAAGAGGAGAAGGGTGGGATCGGGGCTTGTTTGTATCAGATCTTTCGTCAGAAACTTGAGGAAGCGAATAAAAAAGTTGCCGATTTTCAATTTGAGTACGAGCAGGCGTTTGCTGTATTGAAAACGATGGAGTCGCGCGTGCGGAGCGTTTCGAGCGAAAAAGAGGCTCAATGGTTGAAGGCGGAGTACCAAGCCAAGCGCAACGAGTTTTATACGTTGGAAGAGCTGCGCGACAAGCTGCACTACAAGGCACAAAGAATCGCCAATTTCTACAATGAGATGATCGACAAGTACGACGCGTTGTTCCCTCAATATTTCCAAGAAGTGTACGATGCTGACATGCATGACGTGACTGTTGGGCCTTATGACGATAGTCCTGCAGGATTTCGCTTGCTCTACAAATATGGGAGAAGCAATACATCCCATTGGTCTCTCATCAAAAATCCAGCTGAATTTATCGATGCTCTTGCCTCCTTTTTTACGGCTACTGAAAATGAATTGGCCCACTCTCCTGAGTTTGAGGGGATGCAAACGGAGCTCTCTGAGATTGTTACAGCGATCGTCAACCACGTGAGAGGGCAAGAGTTTCTTGAGACGGCATTCTATCGCATGGCGGCGGCTCACGGAGCGCCAATCATTAAAAATCCGTTGGAAAATTTGGATAAGATTGAAAAAAAGCCGTGGGCGTATACATCGGGAGGCACGATGGCCACTCTGGTGAGCTGCTACTATAAATTATCCGACAAGCCGACAGACGTTGGTCGATGGGTAGAAAGCCCCACGGAGTTGCTCACGTTCTTGTCTGATACAATCAAACAAATTCCTCAAAAGTTGACAGAGCCGTTTCTCCAAGCTTCGGAAAAGTCGCTGCTCATCCATTCGCCGACGCATGCTTTCCTCTTAAAGCCTGGAAGAGAGCATTTCAAAGAGATTTGGACGAGCGATGCGTACACCTACACCTGGGTCAGGGACAATTACATCAACCCAAGACAGCGCTTCATCGATGCGATGGTGTTGGATGAGCCGATGATGCAAGAATTCATCGATTTCTTTTCCGCACAGCTTCCGTTAGAGATGCGCCACTATTTCCGCAAGGTGTTTGGAAGAATCTATCTCTCGATGAACCCGGTCGATTTTAGGGAGCATTTATTAAAAGAGATGGATAAAGAACGGGGGCTCAAAATCGGTCGAAGAACGGCACTCTCTTCCGATGAGATTGATAGTGCTCTGTATTCCATGCTGCCCCTTTTTCCCCGATCCGAATTGAAAAGCAGGCTCGAGGCCCTTTTTAAGGCTGTGTTCAACGACGAGCAGATGGTAGCGCAATTGATGCAAACGTATGAGAATACGCCGCAACAAACTACATTAAAAATATATATGAATGCTTCTGAGCTTCAATCAGTTGCAAAAGGCTTGCTCTGTCTTACCTTGCAAACGACAACGACTGAGGTGAATTACCATTTAGCGATCAGCCGTGCGGCTCAACACCTTGGCTTTGCGATGCCGCAGCCGATCTCTTTTGCCGATACAAATTGGGTCAAAGATGAATTTGGTTTCGTCGTCAACCCCGGCACAGGAAAGCTCGAACTGTGGCGGATCGATCTCACAGGCCGCGTGGGCACCCCCATGAGCGTGTGGGACATGTGGGTCGATGGGTCTCGCAAACAACCCACCTGGGGCGTCTACGTCAAGCCCTACGAATATACCTCTTGAGCCTTTCCCGCTGTGAATTCGTCGAAGAGGCATAGCGGGAATGGCTCTCCTCACTTCACATTGACTTTATATCCTCTCTTCTGTTAATTTCTCAGCGTAATTTTCGTAACGTTGATAATTTGTTGGAGTTTTATGAAGTTGTCTTTAGTAAAAAACGTTCAGTTCGTTGTTTTAACGCTCTGTTTATGTGTGGGTTCCATACCCCTGTTTTCAGCCGACGTCGATGAAGACCCAGGCGATTTTCAAGAGGAACTCAACAACAGAGACTACCAAGCATTGAGAGATTTTTTGCAATCAAAAGTGAAAGTGGATGTTGCGGAGCGGTGCTCCACATTGACGATTAGCGGTGACGTGCGCACCGAATGGCGTAATCTCCACGAATCGTGCTGTGGGAACGAATTGCGTGGATCTAAGTCACAGGAAACGGTGGGAAAGGCGATTCCCCATAACGATTTTGACATCGAGTTCAACTTGCGCTTCGACTACGTATTTGAGAAAGCTTGGGCGGTTGCACAGATCCGTTACGACAACTCAGCGGGTGTCGACGACAATAATCATCCCTGCGGCCCCGTTGGCGTTGATGATGGCAAAACGTGCAGTGGCGGTTGTCCTGCGAAAGCGAAGAAATGTTCGGGCGATCCAGGGGGTTATCATGGAAGCGGTCGCTGTGGCGACCTGTGCCTCAGACGGGCTTTCATTGGGTATAACTTCTTGGCAGACGGGTATTCCCGTTTCGACGTCGAATTGGGACGCCGTGGAAATTTGTACAACGTGTTCACGTCGAATGTCGAGTTTTTAAGCCGTTTAGATGGGATTTTTGCAAAGTATGAGACTGTGGCTTCCGGATATGCAGAATTTTATATCGAAGCGGCTGGGTTCGTCGTCGACGAAAAAGTGAACCACTTTGCTTGGGCAACGGAATTAGGAGCTTTAGACATCGCGGATAGTGGATTTGATCTCATCTACTCGTACATCGATTGGCAGCAGCGGGGCAAAAACCGTTGTAGTGTGAAAAATCCGATTGGTTTCCGCTTCACAGTTTCTCAGGTCTTGACTCAATACAATGTCGAATGTGAGTACTTAAAGTGCGACTGGTTCAATGGAAAAGGGCTCTTTTATGCCGCTTTTCTATGCAACAGCGCCGCGCGCGATTTGATCCTTGAAGATGGATTCAATTGCGGCAAGCAAAACATCGGTTGGTATGCGGGGGTATTGATCGGTAAGGTGCGCGAAAAAGGGGATTGGTCGGTTGAAATCCAATACCAGGTGGTGCAGGCGCAGGCGATCCCCGATGAGGATGTGTCGGGCATTGGACGTGGAAACGTCTTGGACGAGAGCTTTACGACCTGCTCGCGCCGCGGCAACACCAATTTCAAGGGGTGGAGGTTTGAAGCGCTGTATGCCATCACGGACAATTTATCGCTCGATACCATCCTCGAATGGTCGAAAGCGTACGATTCGAAGATCGGCGGACGCCATAAATACAGCAAATTCGAATTGGAAACCATTTACGCGTTTTAGCTGCACCGTTTCACGGTGTGAAAGGGGTAGGAGGCTCAAGTCCTCTTACCCAAATTCTTCTTATCTTTGACCGCAACTATCAGAGAGCGGCTTCCTTGATCACGATTTTAGCTTTGCTAAGGATTTTTGACCAAAATCTTTCTGATTTGACGAAAATTCACTGAATATTTAATATCTAAATATGAGATTTTCACGGAAAAAGTGAACTTGTGAGGATAAAATGTACATCATCAGGGAAAATGAGCAGGATATTTTTGAGTCTTTCGAAGGGGTGTTTGTCAGCGCACTGCTTGGGCCAAGACGAGTTGGCAAAACAACCCTCGTCAAGCACTACATCGAAACGCATCCCGAACGGAAATGGGTACTATTCAATATGGACCAAAGAAGTCATCGTCAACGGATCGCAAAAGATGAATTAGCAGTCATGATCGAAGAATCTTCTCTTCAAAGAATTGGTAATGAACAAAAACTTTGGGTAGTGATCGATGAAGCACAAAAATGTCCCGAATTATTTGATCAGATAAAACTCATCTACGATGAGTTCAAAGGAACAAACAAAATCAAGTTTATCCTGACAGGATCTGCCCATCTCAACCTACATCAACTTGCTGCAGAAACGCTAGCAGGCAGAGTTGATCTTTTGCGGTTAAGGGAATTTAATCTAAGGGAAATTGCTCGATTGCTCAACAAGGACCTTGTTCATGTTGGTGAGACTGTCTTCCATCTGATTTTTAATTCTCAAAATATCGAAGCGCTACAAGAGCATTATTCTGCATTAAGACCGTTCCAAAACGTACTTACTCAGGCATTAGAACAACACCTGATCTGGGGAGGTTTGCCTGAAGTATTGCAAATGGAGACAGAGAAAGAGAAACTAAAATATTTAAGCAATTATCTGCAAACTTACATAGAAAAAGATGTCCGTGAAATTCCCAGTATCAACGATCTCACCTTATACGAAAATTTAATGAAAATTCTAGCCGAACAAACGGGATCCGTGAGAGATATTCAAAAGGCTATAAACGCCCTACAATGCTCCAGAAATACCATCCAGAAGTATCAAGGATATTTGATTGCTACGTGGCAGTACTCTGAAATCGAACCCTACATCGTAAATACATTAAAAAGGCTTGTAAAATCCCCCAAGGGATATCTCAAAAATAATGGATTAATCAGCTATTTCACCGGAATCAAAGATCTCGCGATTCTCAATCAAACTGGACTAGTAGGACATCGGTTTGAAAACTGGTTTTTGAATGAGCTTTGCACTTTCCTGGATCCTATTGGCGATTATTACAAGATCTATTTTTGGAGAACCCACAGTGGGCAAGAAGTAGATTTTGTTGTCATTATCGGAGAAAAAGTTGTTCCCATCGAAGTGACTTACTCAACGCAATCTCTACCAAATAAGATTCGCAATCTTATAGCATTTATGACAGATAATCCAAAGTCTACGTTTGGTGTGTACATTTATCGCGGACCGATGAAAATCGACAAAGAAAATAAGATTGTATACCTGCCAGCCTGGATGGTGTAAAAAATCTGCCCTATTTTTGATTTAATATCTATCTCTTGAAAATCTAAATGTGTATAACCCGATTTATGGGAGTACAACAGGATGTCATTTGAAGAGCTCTATGCAAGCGTCGTCGTCGTGGGGTTGTTGGGTTATTTGGCATTTGCCTTGATTAAACCCGAGGCGTTTTGACCATGGTGCATATACACGATTGGATGGTCTTTTTAACGGTAATGATCGCTTTAGGGATTTTGTCACCCCTCATTGGCTTTCATTTGGCTTCCTTAATCGAAGGGAAACGCACCCTGTTACACCCCCTGTTAGGTTGGCTGGAGAAAGGGCTCTATCGCCTCTGCGGCGTCGATGAGATGGCCGAGATGACATGGAAAACGTATGCAAAGGGGATCACAGGGGCGACATGCTTGGGGATTCTCTTTTTGTTCGTCTTGCAAATGGTGCAAGGATTTTTGCCTTTTAATCCACAAAAGATGGGAGCACCAGATTGGCCCCTCGCCTTGAATACAGCCGTCAGTTTTGCAACGAATACAAATTGGCAAGCTTATTCAGGGGAAACGACGATGAGCTATGCCGTTCAAATGTTTGGGCTTACATCGCAAAATTTTTTAAGCCCTGCGATTGGTCTTGCCGTCCTCATGGCTTTCATGCGTGGCATTGCTCGGAAAACAACAGTGCTGATTGGCAACTGTTGGGTCGATTTAACCCGCTCCATCCTCTATCTGCTTTTGCCCTTGTCTGTCGCGTTTTCCTTGGGCTTAATTTCTTTAGGGACGATTCAAACCCTTGCTCCTTCCCAAAAAATCGAAACTTTAGAAGGACATAAGCAGGAAATTCCCTTGGGTCCTGTGGCTTCTCAAGAAGCGATTAAGCTGTTGGGAACAAATGGAGGGGGATTTTTTAATGCGAATAGCGCGCACCCATTTGAAAATCCAACGCCATTGACAAATGTGCTTGGGCTGATCGCTCTTTTTCTTTTACCAGCAGCCTCCGTTTTTGCTTATGGAAAGATCGTGGGTTCAAAAAGGCATGGGATTTTGTTGCTGGCCATTATGACGCTTCTCTTTTTAGCAGGTTTGGTTGGTGCCGTATATGCAGAAACGAGAGTCAATCCGTTTTTGGAAGCTTCTCCGATTCTTGAAGGGAAGGAGGTGCGTTTTGGAGTGGACTCAAGTGCGATGTGGGCGGTGATGACGACGGATACTTCTAATGGGTCTGTGAATGCGATGCACGATAGTCTTTCACCTATTGCGGGGGGCGTCGCTTTATTTAATTTGCAAGTGGGAGAGATGATTTTTGGGGGAGTCGGCGTTGGCTTATGCAGCATGTTGATCTTTGTTCTATTGACCGTCTTTTTAGGGGGGTTAATGGTGGGTCGTACGCCTGAGTATTTCGGAAAAAAAATTGAGACCCGCGAAATCCAATGGGTAACCTTAGGAGTGTTGGCTCCTTGTGTATTGATCTTGATTGGATCCATGGTTGTCGTTCTCAATCGAGAGGTCATTTCCCATTTGGTGAATAAAGGGCCGCACGGGTTGACAGAGATCCTTTATGCACTGAGTTCCACTTCCATGAATAATGGCAGTGCTTTTGGCGGCCTCGATGTCAACAACCTATTTTTTAATCTCCTTTTATCCGTGGTGATGTTTTTAGGACGTTTTGTCGTTCTCATCCCTTCGTTGGCCATTGCAGGATATTTGGCGGTTAAACGGACAACGGTGGTGTCTGTGGGGACGTTTTCAACCCAGTCTCTCCTGTTTGCGGTCTTATTGACAGGTGTGATTCTGATGGTAGGAGCGTTGACATTTTTCCCAGCCTTGTCTTTAGGTCCTATCCTGGAGCACTTATTGATGGTACGAGGAAAAGGATGAACGTGAAAGAAAATCAATTTTTAACAAATAATCTCCTTTTAGAGTGCGTGAAGCAATCGATTTGCATGCTGACTCCTCAAGTGCAGTGGAAAAATCCTGTGATGTTTGTGACCTATATTGGCGCAATCATTGTCACTCTTCACTCCGTTTTTCATTCATTGGATGGGAAGATCGATTACTTTCATCTGCAAATCGCGCTTTGGTTGTGGTTTACGGTCCTATTTGCCAATTTTGCAGAGGCAATTGCAGAAAGCCGTGGAAAAGCACAGGCAGCTAGTTTGCGAAAATCGCAACACCATGCAACAGCGCGACTCGTATTGCCAGATGGATCGACGAAGCACGTGTTGGCAACCCAGCTGAAAAAAGGGGAGATCGTCTTATGTGAAGCCGGCGAAATGATTCCGGCCGATGGCGATGTGATTGAGGGGGTTGCGACAGTCGATGAATCTGCCATTACCGGTGAGTCTGCTCCGGTGATACGGGAAAGTGGGGGAGATAGGAGCGCAGTGACAGCAGGGACACGTGTTGTAAGCGATCGGTTAAAAATTTGTGTCATGTGTGAAGTGGGTCATAGTTTTCTCGACCGGATGATCAATCTTGTGGAAGGTGCTAAGAGGCAAAAAACGCCAAACGAATTGGCTCTGCACATTGTATTATGCGGAATCACATTTGTTTTTCTCGTAGTCGTTGCCACATTGTTGGCTTTTGTTCACTACAGCGAGGAGGGGGCTGCACAATCGATCGCTGCTGATGTGAACATTCCTGTCATGACAGCATTGCTCGTCTGTTTAATTCCGACAACGATCGGTGGTTTGCTCAATGCCATTGGCATAGCGGGCATGGATCGCTTATTGAAATGCAACGTCATTGCCAAAAGCGGCCGTTCAGTTGAAGCTGCAGGCGATATCGATTTGCTCATCTTAGATAAAACGGGAACGATCACGATGGGGAATCGAATGGCGACCTCATTCTTACCAGCAACTGGCGTCAGTGAACAAGAGTTTGCTCAAACTGCCCAAGAGGCATCTTTAGCGGATGAAACGCCTGAGGGGAGATCAATTGTCGTCTTAGCTAAGAAACTCTTTGATTTGCGGGCCAATCACATCGACATGACAAACGCAGAGATTATCCCTTTTACGGCCGCGACGCGGATGAGTGGAATCGATTATAAAAATCAAAAGGGCGAGGTGGTCAGGCGTATCCGAAAAGGTGCGGCTGATGCGGTTAAACACTATATCGAATCGCTGGGTGGCATCTATTCTTCTCAAATCGACACTCTTGTCCAGTCAATCGCACGTTCGGGTGGTACGCCTCTTCTCGTTAGCGATAATCAACGCATTTTAGGGGTGATCACCTTGAAAGATGTGATCAAAGGGGGATTGAGAGAGCGATTTCAACAGATGAGAAAAATGGGGATTCGCACAGTCATGATTACGGGCGATAATCCCTTAACAGCTGCTGCAATTGCTGCTGAGGCTGGGGTCGATGATTTTGTAGCGGAAGCAACTCCTGAAATGAAGCTCGATTTGATTCGGAGAGAACAAGAAGGGGGCCGCTTGATTGCCATGACAGGCGATGGGACAAACGATGCCCCCGCTCTGGCACAAGCTGATGTTGCTGTTGCAATGAACACCGGAACGCAAGCGTCGCGAGAAGCGGGGAATATGGTGGACTTAGATAGCAATCCCACAAAGCTGATTGACATTATCGAGATCGGTAAACAGTTGTTGATGACCCGTGGAGCCTTAACTACTTTCAGTATTGCCAACGATTTGGCAAAGTATTTTGCCATTATCCCTGCTCTCTTGGGGGGATTATACGTTGCAAAAAAGGGAGAAGATGGACCTCTGAGTTTACTTAACATTATGGGGTTGCATTCAGACAAAACAGCGATCTTGAGCGCAGTGATTTTCAATGCCTTAATCATTGTTGCGCTCATTCCGCTAGCAATGCGCGGCATTCACTACGAAGCGCAACCCGCGCATGTGCTTTTGCGCAAAAATGTGTTGATTTATGGAGTAGGAGGCGCGATTGTCCCCTTTATTGGGATCAAAGCGATTGACGTTTTGCTGGCGCTTTTTACGCAATTTTAGAGTGGGTTTTCGATGATTGGAACAGCTTTACGCCTTTTTATTGCTCTGACCCTGCTGACAGGAGTGATTTATCCACTCGCGATTACGGTAATAGGTCAAACGATATGGCATGAAAAGGCAGCTGGAATGTGGTTAGAGGTGAATAATCGCATCGTCGGTTCAAAATGGATTGGACAAACTTTTTCAGAACCCCGCTACTTTTGGGGACGTCCTTCGAGCTCTAAATACGATGCGATGAACTCAGGAGGAAGTAATTTGGGACCTACAAATCCCCAATTGAAAAAACAAATCGAAGAGAGGGTGGCTGCTTTATTGAAAGCGGATCCAGAAGCAAAAAAGGAAGCGATCCCCAGCGATCTCCTGTATGCATCTGGAAGTGGATTAGACCCTGACATCTCACTGCAGGGCGCTTTGTTTCAATTGGAAAGAGTGGCAAAAGCGCGTGATCTTGATGAAACTGGAAAGGGGGAATTGAGGAAAATGATCGAATTGCATGCCAAACAGCGCTTTTCTCGACTGTTTTCACAACCCTATGTCAACGTGTTAGAAATCAATATTGCCTTAGATGAATTGGCTTCAAAATTAGGCAAGAAGGAAAAAGCGCAATGATAGACGAAGATAGACCAAAGCCGGACGAACTGTTGGCGTTTGCTCAACGGGAAGAGAGTCGCAAAAGTAAAGGAAAACTCAAAATATTTCTCGGGATGGCAGCAGGGGTTGGCAAGACCTATTCGATGTTAGAAACCGCTCAGAAGTTGCGTAGAGAAGGTATTGACCTGGTAGTTGGCGTCGTGAATACCCACAACCGCGAAGAAACAGCAAAATTGCTTGAAGGGATGGAGATCATCCCGTTGAAGAAAGTTTCGTATAAGGATGTAACGTTTTCTGAAATGGATCTAGACGCCATTTTGAAGCGACGTCCCAAGTTGGTTTTAGTCGATGAATTGGCGCATAGCAATATTCCTGGCTCACGCCACCCAAAGAGGTGGCAAGATATCGTTGAGCTTCTCGACCATGGGATTGACGTGCACACGACGCTCAATATCCAACACGTGGAAAGCTTGAAGGATATCATCGAGAAGATCGTTTCGATTCCGATCCGAGAAACCGTGCCTGATGGAATCGTGGAGAGAGCTCACTCGATAGAGTTGATCGACTTGACTCCAGAAGAACTTTTACAGCGTTTGCGAGAAGGAAAAGTCTATTTAGGCGATCAGTCGGTTATTGCTGCAGAAAATTTTTTCCAAGAAGATCGTTTGACCGCGCTTCGGGAAATCGTCATGCGTTTTGCCGCGGAAAAGGTGGACCACGAGTTAAAAGACATGTACGTGTTCACGCATGGTGAAGGGTGGAAGCCGCGCGAACGCTTGTTAGTTGCAATAAGCCATAGTCCTCATTCCCAGAAGCTCATTCGAATTACGCGCCGTTTGGCTTTTAATTTGGATGCCCCCTGGATTGCCGTTCACGTAGACGATGGAAGAACCCTCAGGGACGAGGAGCGTGAGGTGCTCGCCAAAAGCTTGGAACTTGCACGTGATTTAGGGGCAGAAGTGATCACCACTGCCGATGCAGACGTTGCAGATGGGATTCAGCGGATTGTGCGCCAGAGAAGTGTCACGCAGATCGTTTTGGGAAGACCGCCAAAGCATTGGTTTTTTGACCTATTCCGACGGAATACCCTAATTGAGAAACTTGGGCGTTCGTGTAGCGACATCGATCTACACGTGATTAGACAATCGCTTCTCCATCGCCCCTGGGATAAATATTTGAAAACAGTACGCCTCTATCTGCGTTTAAACGATCGCATTTCGTCGTATCTCTATGCGTTGTGCTTTGTTTTGTTTCTTGCCTGTGCAAACGCCATACTTGTCTCGTACGTGAGTTATAAGGTGGCTGGGTTTATCTTTCTGTTGGGAATTTTGTTTTTGGGCTTTTTTGTCCGCAAAGGGCCTATCTTTTTTGCCTCTTTGCTCTACGCCGCCATTTGGTATGCCTTTTTCATTCCCTCTCTATCAAAGGGGGGAATGATCGAAAATGAGGATCTGATTTTATTGATCTTTTATGTGCTCACAGCCATTTTTGCGGGCTTTCTGACAGATCGGGCCAAGAAAGATAAAGAGCTTTTGATAAAACGGGAAAAATCGATCGAATCTCTTTATGAAATAGTAAGAGAAATTGCAACGGCTGAGTCTCCACAGCAGCTGCTGCAGTCAGTTAAAGAGCACGTTGGTTCTGTCTTGGGAGGACAGTGTGAGATTGCGATGAAGTCGCTCGATAATGGCTTAGTGGTCGACGCTTCTAAACCCCCCTTTAATGACGATAAGGAGCGCGTTGCTGCAGAATGGGTCTTTCAGAATGGGCAGATGGCAGGTTGGTCGACGGCTACGCTCCCTTATGCGTCCTATTTGTACCTTCCCTTAAGAGGGCGCAAAGAGATCGTGGGCGTTCTGGCTTACAAACCTCGTGAAGAAACAGAGCTCAATATTGAAGAAAGCAATTTTCTCCATACCGTCGGGCAACAAATTGCCAATTATTTCGAGCGCGTTTTTGCCGAAGAGAGAGCTCGCAAACTTGAACACCACCATCAGGTAGAAAAGATTTACGAATCGATTCTCAACTTACTTGCCAACCTATTTGAGGGGCCTCTTTTGACTATCCAAGATGGCGTTAAAGAGCTCAGAAACGTCGAAACTCCCCGCATTGCTACCGTTGTCGAACATCCTCTCGAAAAAATAGCGACCTCTGCAGAGAGTTTGGGACGCATCCTCGAGAATATTTTGGCCATGGTGAACTTAAGCGCCGGGTTGATTCCCATCAAGCGGGAAAAGCACGCTGTTGATCAGCTTGTTCGAGCCTGTTTTGAGACGGTGAAAAAGACCATTACCACACACAAATGGAGCTGTCAGCTCGATCAGAATTTACCAGAGATCGTGCTTGATTATGACTTGATTGAATTACTGTTTTACAATTTGGCCTTCCATGTCGTGGAATATGCGTATCCCGATACCACAATTGAAGTGACGGGAAAAGTGATCGGAGATTATCTGTCTGTCGCGATTGCAGGGGAAGGCAGTACGATTCCCATGGAGTTGGTCGACGTCACATTTGAAAAGTTGTATCGTCTTCCGACATCCTCTGCAACCGGTTTAGGGTTAGGCCTGGCCATCGCTAATGCCATTGCCCAAATTCACAATGGCCATCTCAAAATCCAAAACCGTCCCGAAGGGGGGATGGTGTTCGCCTTTCTGCTTCCTATCGAATAGCTTTAGCAAGAGGGATATTTTGCACTACTTTCAGTGGGTTTGTGTTTTAAGGCGTTTTTTGACGGCATCGACGAAGGGAAGCATGGAGGGGTCGTACACGCTGTTGAAGGCATTACGGCGCGCATCGACCTCGGCGTCGGAGTAGCCGCTGAGCCAGCCTGCTCGTAGTGGACGCTTCACTTCGCGGAAGAATTTTTCGTCGCGCCACCAATAGTGATTGATCCGGATTTGATCGATGGGAGGAGTCTTGAATGCAGGCGTGTGTGAAAAACGCTCGTGGTTTGCAAAGACGGTCGTCTTCGGGTAGCAGGTGCACGTGTGGATACCTGCTTTGGTAACAAATAGGGGTTGGACGATCGATTTATAAAGAGTATGCTCATGCCAGTCATCGGGAGCGCGGTAGAGGAAATGTTCAATTTGGAGATCATTGGGGCCTAATTCTTCGATGTTGGAAGAGCCATACATGACCCAGTTGATGACGAGGCACGTTGCGTACTTGTAATCTTTGAGAAACTTTCTCAAATCGTGATGGTGTGGCATGCAAATGAACTCGTCGGCATCGAGAATGGCCAGCCAATCATTTTTTCCCTTTGCTAAGTTGACGGCATGGTTGTAAACCTGCTTTTGCAGGTCGTTGTGAACGTAAACGGTGGGGCTCATTTCGTGTAGATCAAATAATTCTACTTCCCCTGCGCTGACATAGGGCATGAGAAGGGGCCAAAATTCATCGGTGCTTGCATTGTTGTACAGATAGAAGTGGGTAACGCCAATGCTTTTGTGGTATTCGAGCCATTCTTTTAAGAAGCGCGCTTCGTTATGAAACATCATGCACGCGGCAACAGGGGCTTTTCGCTTATCTGATCTGTTTAATTCACAGCGTAGGATCGGTTGTGCGAGGAGGTCTTGGCTCAAGAGGCAAAATCCGATTAGAAGAATATAAAGTGAACGCAACATCGATCACTCGTCTTTGAAAAGTTTTTTGGCAATTGTTTTCGGATCTGGAGCTGCAGTGGGTGGTTTTCCAAGGATTTTGAACTCTTCGCAGAAGTTCATTTTGGCCCTGTCTGCAACGTAGTCTGTGCCAGGAACAGCGCAATCGTTTGGCTTTCCGAGGGTGTAGTAGATGCAATTTTCACAACAGTGAAGATCCGCATGGCAATGAGAGCATTCTTCTCTGAATGAGATTTTCCCACTTAAGGGGAGATCGAGAGACTTGCCACACTTCCAACAAAACATCGCTGCTGACTCCTGGTTTCCCAAGATGGTAACATAAAGCGATTTAGTGATCTATCGGAGCGGGTACGGTCTCTCTTCCCTCTGAGGTGAGTCTAGCCGTTGTCGCATAGCCGATGAATAGGAATGAGCCGAGGACGGCAAGCGCCATTGCTGCCGCATCTTCGGTAAAGAACGTGGAAACAGCGCCGCCGCCCGCGTGCCCAATCACTTCAGAGACACACAGCACAAGACCCATCGAGAACGCTGAAACCAACCCTTTTTGATGGGGAGCGAGGCGGGTTGCCAAAGCTACTGCGACTGGATTGACCAATCCAAGCATGGCTCCTAATGCAAAAAGGAGAATTAAGACCTCTCCGTTGCCAAGGAAAGGGGAGAGAACAAACGCATAGAGCAACAGTGAACTTAATAACATGGCTCCCATGATGACAGAGCGGCTTGAAAAGCGATCGGCCAAGAAGCCCGCAGGGATCATCATCGAAGCACTTCCCAGAACATACATGAAATGCCCATATCCAAAACTGATCTCCGAGCTATAACCTCGGCTCACCAAAATATCTGGCAGGAGAAACATCGCGCCCCAAAAAACAGCCCCGTTGCACACTTGAAAGATGTATAGGAGGCGAAGATTGCGCTGTTTAAAGAAATTGATAATCCCTTTCACGTTCTTGGCTGGCGGCGTGTTTAACGCATTGAGCGCCGCAGTCGGAGCGGTGGGGCAAACGGAGCTGCGTACAAAGGAGAAGAGAGCGATAAACACTGCCGGTAAAGCAATCAAGTAGACAGCACCTTCAAAGAGGGTGTCGAGTTGGAAGAAAATCAATTGGCTTAATGCAAGGCCGATCGATCCAGCGCAGGCAAAGATTGAGATCAGCAGGCTGCTTTTGTTCTTAGCTGTATCGCTGACAAAGCTAACAGCAGCAGGGTGAAAAGCGCCTGAGCCGAAGCAAACCCCTAAATAAAGAAAGAAAATCCACAAGTAATCGCGCGTGTAAAAAAGCGCTGCGGCTGAAAGGGAGGTAAGTAGACCAATAAAGATCAGCATTTTGCGGTATCCGCGGTCGCTCATGCTGCCAAAGTACACCTGCATTCCCTCTCCTAAAAACGCGCAAATTCCGCTAATCATCCCTGCAATTGCAATGTCGAGATGTGCAAACGTTTTATAAGCAGGCCAAAGACCGATCATCATATCCACAAAAAAATGGCTGATGCAAACGATGATGTAAGACAAGTAGGGGAACATAAAAATATAGCTTGTTAATTATCTATTGTGATAATATACTTTTCTTCATTATTGTATATAATCTGAGAATAAATTTCAATTTATTTTTCGTGCTGTGGAGCATTTATATGGAACAGGATCAGGTACATCCGCTCGAAGAGGAGATTAAAAAGAGGAGGACGTTTGCCATCATTAGCCATCCCGATGCGGGGAAAACGACGCTCACCGAGAAATTGTTGCTCTATTCTGGGATGATCCATACGGCAGGCATGGTGCGAGGGCGGAAAGGGAGAAAGGCGGCCGCTTCCGACTGGATGGCGATGGAGCAAGAGAGAGGGATTTCAATCACCTCTTCTGCGATGCAATTTCACTACAAGAACGCAGTGATTAACGTCCTTGACACCCCAGGCCACGAAGATTTTTCTGAAGATACGTACCGCACCCTGACAGCGGCGGACTGTGCGATCATGGTGATCGATGCGGCAAAAGGGGTGGAAAGACAGACCCGTAAACTATTTGAAGTGTGTCGCATCCGGAAGATCCCTGTGCTTACTTTTATGAATAAAATGGATATGCCCGGGCGAGAGCCACTCGACTTGATGCATGAAGTGGAAAACGTGTTGGGGATCCATTCGAGTGCCGTCAATTGGCCAATTGGTTCTGGACGCGATTTTGTCGGCGTTTATGACCGCCTTAACAAGGCCTGTTTGTTCTTCTCAAAAACTTCAGTGGGAGGCGCGCAAAAGGCAGATGTGGTACGTTGCCCCCTCGATAGCCAAGAAACGGTGAAATGGATTGGCCAAGAACGGGTAGATGCCCTTAAAGGGGAGTTGGAGTTATTAGAGTTGGCAGGCAACCCCTTTGACCGGCAAGAGTTTCTCGCAGGCCACGTAACACCTGTGTTTTTTGCTTCGGCATTGACCAATTTTGGGGTCGAACCGTTCTTTGATGCGTTTGTCGATTTAGCCCCTTCTCCCCAGGCACGCCTCGCCGATATGGTAAAAGGGGGCGGGGAAGTTTCGATCGAACCCATTACGCATCCCTTTAGTGCATACGTTTTCAAGATCCAAGCCAATATGGATAAAAGACACCGCGACAGTATGGCTTTTTTGCGGATCTGTTCTGGTAAATTTGAGAAAGATCTCGTCGTTAAAAACCACCGGCTGGGACGAGAGGTGCGCCTATCGCGTCCTCATGGGATGGTGGCGGGTGAGAGATCGACCGTGGACACGGCTTATGCAGGTGATATCCTCGGTGTGATTAACCCCGGCGTTTTTGCCGTCGGCGATACCATTTCGACGACAGGGGGATTCAATTTTAAACCTCTGCCCCAATTCCAACCCGAAATCTTTGCCAAAGTCGCTCCGAAAGATGTGGGAAAGCGAAAAACTTTTGATAAAGGGATTCAACAGCTCACTGAAGAGGGGGCTATTCAAATCATGGGCTCTTTAGAGTTTGAGGGCGATTTGATCTTTGGAGCAGTCGGACAACTGCAGTTTGAAGTGTTGCAATACCGCCTGCGGGATGAATACGGGTGTGAGACTCTGTTGACCACTCTCCCCTATCACTGCAGTGCATGGTTGATTGGAGATCCAAAGACATTTGCAAAGACATCCAATTCACAAATGGTCAAAGACAAGCTAGGACGCCCGATGGTGCTCTTTGGAGAACCCTGGGAAAAGCAGTATGCGATGAAGCAAAACCCTTCTCATCAACTCGTCGACATCATCGTTTGAGACAAGTAACGTTCAACTGTGTCAACGATTGCTTGTGTAGAGCTGTCGAGCTCGATATTGACCCGATCACCGACTTTTTTTTGTCCTAGATTGGTCAATTTCAAGGTTTCAGGGATCAGATGCACGGAAAAGATGCCTTTTGTACCATCTACATCGACCAAAGTTAAACTTGCCCCGTGAATCGCGACGTAGCCCTTTGGTAGCAGGTACTTGCACCAAGCGGGTGGGCATTTGAAGTAAAGTACGTAGGTGCCATTTTCATTAACGATTTTTTCCACAGTCGCTGTGCCAAAAATATGGCCGGAGAGAAGATGACCACCAATCTCATCGCCAAAACGCGCTGCCCTTTCCACATTTACAAGGTCGCCCACTTTCAAGCTATTGAGAGTGGTCTTATTCAATGTTTCAGAGATCGCATCAAACCAAACACCTGTAGAATCTATCGCCGTCACCGTTAGGCAAGTGCCATCGATTGAGACACTAGCCCGCGTTTTGAGCCCTGTGAGCAATTCCCCATCTAAGGCAACTGCATAGCGGCAAAGCGATCTGTCCATCTTGACAGCCGTGACGGGGCATGTCTTTGTAATAATCCCTGTAAACATCGTGAATACCCTTGCTTGAGTTTGGCCGCCAATTTATAGTGCTTCCTATTCCAAAGTCAAGGAGGCGATCGTGCAAAGCTGTGCATTTGATGATCAAGGGCAGTTGATGCGTGCATCATCTGCATTGCGGCAATGCGATTATGTTTGCTTGGAGTGCGGTCAAGTCGTGCGCTTGAGAAAAGGAGCACAGCGCCGTCCCCACTTTTTCCATTTACAACCCAACCAAGCGTGCCGTCAATCGGGCAAAGGTGCCGTGCACCTCAGTGTTCAACATGCTGTTTTAGAGCAGTTGCCCGCAGGAGAAGCCGAAATGGAACACCGATTCGAGTCGATTGGAAGGATTGCCGATATTGCTTGGGTTCCACAAAAAATCGTCTTTGAGATTCAGTGTGCACCTATTACAGCTGCAGAAGTGATGGAGCGCAATCGAGACTACGCTTCTCTTGGGTATGATGTCGTCTGGATTTTGCATGCTGATCGCTACAACAAAAAGCGGATGACGTCGGCTGAAGAGGTGCTCAGCACGCGCGCCCACTACTTCACAAACATCGATGAAGAAGGAAAGGGCTCGATCTTCGATCAGTATGCTGTGACACAGTCTGGGAGGCGTTCCTTCCGCTTTCCTCCCTTCGCAGTCGACGTTGCAAAACCCTTTATAATGAGTGCACGAATTAACGCCGTACTCCCCTCGTTTCAGAAGCGTTACAATGCATGGACACATGGGTTTGCAGGTGATTACGTCGATGTCCTTCATCAGGGGGATCAAAGATTAGATAGCTGGCTGGCAAAGCTAGAAGATTCGCGTTTGACGCTTTGGGGAAAGATCCATTACTTTTGGAGCACATGGGTCGTTCGCCCTTATCAGATCATCCTGAGGCATATTTTGGAAAAATGCTGCCGGTAAAAGGATTGTCAGGGCTTTCTTTGCGACTTTGCGTCTTTGCGTTAAAACCCTTTCAACGATTCAACGCAGAGACGCAAAGACGCAAAGAGGAAAAATTCTTCGAAATTCTTTCTGGATGGTAGAGGTGTAAAGCCGCTTTACAGCTGCCCGTTTTCGTGCTAAATGAACAACACCGCGATCGCGTGTTGTCGGAAAATGCCGGTGGGGATCATGCCGACTTGGCCGTGAACGTCGATATCGTGCCCCCACTTGGTTTTGAGGGTTAGATTGAGCTGCACCTCCCGGCGCAGGGCTAGATTGGAGATGTTTTGCTTCCAATCGACGTGATTTTGCAGAATTTCAAAGAAGCTTTGGGTGAATTTTTCTGGGCTCCAGCCCGTGAGAGATTTCACTTGATTATTGGAAAAAATGAGCTGGTTGTCTTTGGGTGAGTAAAGGAGGACTCCACAGTTGTTTTCGCTGCGCAGCGCATCGCACAGTCGGCGAAGGTCTAACGTGAAGCTGTCTATCGGAGAATCGATCATGGAATGGAAATGATTGCCGAATCGATGAGAGCCGGTAATTTTTTGTGCGATATCGAGGCATCTGCGCAACTGGTGTGACGCTTGTTCAGGAGTCTGGATTTGGAAGTCTTGCGGTTTTGTTGGAGGATCGATCGCTGTCAATTGGGGGGCCGGTTCAGGTGTGTAGGTAGTCGGATGTTGGATTGCGTTGGTGAGTGTGCTGACGTGTGATTCTGCAAGTTTTAAGAGGGTTTTGATTTCATAGGTGAGGTCGTTGACCTTTGTTTCGAGAAGCGCCACCTTATGCTGTTTTTTCTCGAGATCTGTTTTTTGGTCAGCAATGGTGTCTTGCAGCTCTCGAATGTGTTCTTGTTGTTGTTGGAGATGCTCTTCAGAGGTTTGCTTTTGGGCATTCAAGGCTTGTAACACCTCTTGTTGCTCTGTGCGCCACGTTTCCCGTTCCGCTTGGATCTGAGCAATCTGTTCTTCGAGCTCATGGGTATGGGAAACGAGTTGTTGGTGCTCTAAAAGATGGTGTTTTTTCGTTTCCTCTTCTTCAGGAGAAGAGGGAGTTTCTTGTGCGTACGTTTGTTCTACAGGCGCAGCTGATTGGGATCGCCAATAGGATAACAACCACAAAAAAAACAAAGTTCCTAAAAAGGCAATGCCGATTCCGATCGAAAATAGTTTCCATCCGATCCGTTGCCCGACGAGGTAATTGCTATAGACGGAAAGAGAGAGTACAGGGACTAAATAACCAAAGAGCAGCGCCACAAGGATTGTGTAAATAGAAAGGCGGCCTTTTTTTTTCATCGTTGAAATACCCTAATCAGAAGGATTCCCTCATTATCTAGGGTTTAGGACTTTTTTGCCGAGAAATTAATGCACGATCTTAGGAGGATGCGGAATTTGCCCTTGTCGGATATGCGTGCGTTTTGCCATAAGGAGTAAAAAATCAGATCTGTATTCGGAAGGAAAATCATGAGAGAAATTAGATTCTTTTTAGTTCTCTTTTCCCTTTTTTTATTGAATGGGTGTGAAAAAAGTGAAAATCCCCTTTCCGACAAAAATGCCCCTGTCCCCGTGACAACGGTGATCGTGGAAGCGAAAGATGTGCCTGTGAGCTTTGAGTATGTGGCACAGACGCAAAGCTCCCATATGGTGAACATCCAAGCGCGTGTAAGCGGATTTTTGGAAAAACGGGTGTATAAAGAAGGGGAGATGGTCAAAGCGGGGCAGGTGCTCTTTGAAATGGATAAAAAGCCGTATCAAACGCAAGTCAATGCGGCGCAAGCAGCCGTAGAGAAGCAAAAAGCAGCGTTGGAAAATGCTAAGCGCAATTTTGAACGGGTAAAGCCGCTTGCGGAACAAAACGCTCTTTCCCAAAAAGATTTGGACGATGCGACTGGGGCGTTTCAATCAGCGGGTGCATCTGTGGAACAAGCGCAAGCGCAGCTGGAAACAGCGTTATTGAATTTGTCGTATTGTACGATAACATCTCCTCTGGATGGCATCACAAGCGCAGCTTTGCAACAAGATGGGACCTACTTGAACATTGCCGACAGCCAATTGACAACCGTTTCTGCTCTTTCGCCGATTTGGGTCAATTTCAGCCTCTCTGAAAATCAGGTGCAAAACTACCGCGATCAAGTCGCAAAAAGGCAGTTGTATGCTCCAACAAGTCACGAGTTTGTCGTTTCCGTCATCCAAGTCAATGGAGAGATCTTCCCTTACAAGGGGGTGATTACATTTGCAGAGCCTTTCTTCAATGCTCAAACGGGAACGTTCCTTATCCGCGCGAGCGTCGACAACCCCGATGGCATTTTGAGACCAAATCAGTATGTGCGCGCTCGTCTTGAAGGGGCTTTAAGGCCTCATGCGATTCTCATACCTCAGCGCGCCGTGCTTCAATCTGCCAAAGGGCAGTTTGTCTGGGTCGTCAACAAGGATAATCAGGCAGAGTATCGTCCAGTCACTGTGGGCGATTGGCAGGGGGAGAATTGGTTTATCACAGATGGGTTGCGGTCGGGTGAACAGGTCGTCGTCGATGGAACGCTGTCTCTTCATCCCGGTTCTCCTATCTCTGTGACAAAAGTGCTTCCTTAAGGATTGCAGATGATTTCAGAGTTTTTCATCCGACACCCCATTTTTACAACGGTGATTTCGTTGATCATCGTCATCGCAGGACTTGTGTCGATGGTCATGCTCCCCGTTTCGCAATATCCTACGATTACTCCCGTGCAGGTACAGGTGACGACCGTTTATCCAGGTGCCGATGCAAGAATGGTCGGCGATTCAGTAGCGGCTCCGATCGAGGCACAGATCAATGGCGTTGAAAACATGCTGTACATGACCTCCACAAGCTCAAATACAGGGCAAATGACGATCACCGTCTACTTCTCGTTAGATACCGATCCCGACATGGCTCAGGTGATGGTGCAAAACCGGGTCAATTTGGCGCTCCCTCAGCTTCCCAATGCGGTGCAAAAATTTGGCGTGACTGTTCAAAAGCAATCGTCGAGCACCTTAATGATCATTGCCATCTACGATGCGGCTGGAAGGTATGGCAGCGATTATGTGACGACTTATACGAACGTGTACGTGTTAGATGCAATTAAGCGGATTAATGGAGCGGGAAGGGCTCAAATCTTTGGAGTTCCCGACCAAGCGATGCGCATTTGGACGAATCCAGACCGGATGGCTTCCTTAGGCATAACCACAACGGATATTCAAGCAGCGATTGGGAACCAAAATGCGCTGTTTGGAACGGGTCAAATTGGGCAACAGCCAACGTCTAGTGCTACGCAGCTCACTTTTCCTGTCGTCACGCAGCGTCCCTTCACACAGGCTTCTCAGTACAATAACATCATTTTAAGAGCGAATAACCAAGGGGGCGCGATCGTGCGCGTCGGAGATGTTGCACGGTCGGAGCTTGGGCGCAAGCAGTACATCGACCACAATATCTTAAATGGAGCTTTAGCGACCCCCATAGTGGTTTTTCAGCAAGCCGGGGCAAATGGGTTAGATGTCTCGAAAGCGGTGCGCAAAACGATGGAAGAGTTAAAGGCAACGATGCCTGCAGGGATCGATTATCTGATTGCGCTCGATACGACAGACTTTGTTCGCCTTTCGATCGAAGAAGTGATCAAAACCTTGATCGAAGCGGTCGTCCTCGTCATTGCTGTGGTTTATTTGTTTCTCCAAAATTTCCGCGCCACGCTCATTTGCACTGCGGCTATTTTTGTTTCTTTAATCGGGGCATTCACGGGATTACTGGCTTTCGGCTTTTCGATCAATCTCTTGACCCTGTTCGGCATTGTGCTTGCGATCGGGATGGTGGTCGATGACGCGATCGTCGTCGTGGAAAACGTCGAGAGAAACATGGCAGAAAAATCTCTTTCCTCTCTGGATGCTTCGATCAAGGCGATGCAAGAGGTATCTGGTCCCGTTGTGGCTGTGGTGCTCGTTTTGGCAGCTGTATTTATCCCAGCCGCTTTTTTACCTGGCACCACGGGGCAGTTGTACAAGCAGTTTGCCATTACGATTGTGATCTCCGTCGTCATTTCCGGTTTTGTGGCATTGACACTGACACCAGCCATGTGCGGTGTGATGTTGGAACACACAAAACCGGCAAAAAAAGGTTTCTTTGCATGGTTCAACCGCTTTTTTGCATGGTTGACAAAGGCGTATGGGGGGTCTTTAAGCGTGATTGTGCACCGCATGGGGATTGCTTTTGCGGTGTTTGTGGTCATGAGTACTGCAATTGTCTATTTCTTCAGAACAATCCCAAGCAGTTTTGTTCCAAATGAAGATCAAGGTTATGTATTAGCACAGGTTGTTTTGCCCGATTCGAGCAGCCTGGATAGAACAATTGCTGCGACGACGGAGATCGATAAGCTGTTTGCGGCAAATCCAGCTGTCGTCAATCGGACGATCGTGAATGGGTATAGCCTCATCGACAGCCAGTATCAGCCCAACATGGCGACTTTTTTTGTCACATTAAAGGATTTTAAGGATCGCTACCATTCGATCGAAACGGCCTTGAAGGAAAATGCAAAGGCTGTTCTCCTTTCCGTGTACGGGCAATCCAAAGAGATCGAAGCGTGTTCGATGATCCCAATTGCTCCTCCCGCTATTCCCGGGATGGGAACCTCGTCTGGATTTGAGTTTTGGGTGCAAGATAAGGGAGCTGGCGAACCCGCCACTCTTTATGAAATGACACAAAACGTATTGACAAAGGCACGTGAGCGGCCTGAATTGTCAAATGTGAACAGCACCTTTCGTGCTTCCTCTTTGCAGTTGATGGCCGACGTCAATCGGGATACCGCTGTATTGCTCGATGTGCCCATCGAAGATGTGTACAGTACCCTGCAGGCACAGTTTGGTTCGATTCAGGTGAGTCAATACGAAGAATATAGCCGCATTTGGAACGTGATTTTGCAATCAGATGCGCAATTTAGACAACAGCCTGCTGACATTACGCGTTTGTATACACGCTCTAAAAAGAATCTCATGATCCCTTTGTCAGCGCTTGTGACGACCTATTACAAAATAGGCCCTTCGATTGTGCCCCATTTTAATGGGTTTCCAGCGGCTCAAATCATGGGAAGTGCGGCTCCAGGATACAGTTCAGGGGATGCAATTGCTGCCATGGAAGAGATTGCACGCGAGATGCTCCCTCAAGGATATGGCTTTGGCTGGTCCGGAATGGCATTGCAAGAAAAGGAGTCTGGAGGTAGTTCTGCGATTGCGTTTGCCTTTGGTCTTTTAGTAATCTTTTTGATCCTTGCTGCACAATACGAATCGTGGTCTTTGCCGATGACGGTGTTGACTGCAGTTCCTTTTGGGATCATTGGGGCTTTGTTGGCGACGTGGGGGAGGGGCCTCGAAAACGATGTCTATTTCCAGATCGGGTTATTGGTGCTTGTGGGGTTAGCTGCGAAAAACGCCATTTTGATTATCGAATTCGCCGTTGATTTACAGGCAAAGGGAAAATCGGCGATCGAGTCTGCTATAGAAGCTGGCGAATTGCGTCTCCGCCCTATTGTGATGACCTCTTTGGCCTTTATCTTTGGGGTTATGCCCTTGTATTTTGCCATGGGCGCTGGGGCTAATGCCCGCCACTCGATTGGAACGGGGATTATTGGCGGGATGATCGGTGCATCGACATTAGCCCTTCTGTATGTGCCCCTTTTCTTCTACCTTCTCGACCGTGTCATGAGCAAATTCAAAAAGAAGAAGGAAGATAAGGAAACGCATGGTTAAAAAGGCGTGGTTGACATTACAGGTTCTCGTCCTTCTGTTGACGAGTTGTAAAGTGGGTCCCAATTACCACCCTCCTTATGTCGATGTGCCGGAAGAGTACCACTTTGAAGAGGCCAATGCGGTCGATTCGTTAGATTTGGAGTGGTGGAAGCAATTTGAAGACCCAATCCTCGAAGGGTTGATCATCGAAGCTCTTGCCAATAACCAAGAGATCAAGGTTGCTGCCGCTAATGTGGGCATCGCGATTGGTCTTCTTATTCAGACGCGAGCGCCGCTCTTTCCCCAGCTAGGTTATAACTCATCTGTTTCCCGTATGCGTACCAGCGAGACTCTTACCCCGGCAATTCCTTTGCCCATCGCTCTCCCCAATCCGCAAACCGTTTGGCAGGCGGTGGGAACGGCCAGTTGGCAGATCGATTTGTGGGGACGCATCCGACGCTTGGTTGAGGCCGCAGAAGCCAATGTGAAGGCGACGTACGAAGCGCGACAAAACGCAATTCTTGCGGTTGTGACGTCTGTTGCGGATAGCTATATCCAGTTGCGTGGTTTAGATGAGCAGTTGGAAATCGCCATTCGCACGATGAATTCATATGGAGACGCAGTCAAGTATTTCGAGCTTCAGCACAAATATGGACAGGTTTCACAGATCGAGGTGGCACAAGCCAAAACGCAATACGAAATTGCAGCCTCTCAAATTCCCCAAATAAAGATATCGATTGTCCAAACGGAAAATGCGCTTTGCGTTTTGCTCGGAAGAAACCCAGGACCGATTGCGCGTGGAAAATCGATTTACGATCTACACATGCCTGACGTGCCAGCAGGCCTTCCTTCGGAGCTGTTGAGACAGCGCCCCGATATCATGCAGGCAGAACAGAATTTGATCGCTGCTAACGCTAACATTGGAGCTGCGATTGCCCTCTATTTCCCTTCGGTCTCTTTGACGGGATATTATGGAGGCGCGAGCGCCCATTTGAGCCAATTGTTTTCTGGTCCTTCTAACACGTGGAATTTTGTTGGGAGCGTCACAGGGCCGATTTTTACTGCGGGTGCGATTTATGGGCAGGTGATGCAAGCTGAAGAGGCTGAACAGGCCACTCTGTTTAACTACCAGTTGACGATCCAAAAAGCATTTGCCGATGTGGAAGATTCTCTCGTCGCCCATTCGATGTTGAAAGAGGAGCTTGCCTCTCAAGAGCGCTTAGTTGAGGCCGCTGGCGACTACCAACGGTTGGCGATGTTGCAGTATAAGGGGGGATATGCTCCCTATTTTGTGGTGATCCAAGCGCAAGAGCAATACTTCCCTGCGGAACTCTCCTTGGCGCAGACGCGCGCCTCTCTCTTCACTTCTTTGGTGAATATTTACCGTGCAATGGGCGGTGGTTGGGTGGAACTGGCTGATGCGAGGACAAATTCTTGTTTTCCTCAGGACCTCGAGGAGAAGGCGCCCCTCTCTTTCCCATGATCCTGAAAAGAGCCGCGCTGAACCCTGCAATGGCAGCAAGGAAGATGTATGGCAGAACGCCATTTTTCTTCTCTAAGACCAATTGAGCATTTTTTAGAGTGAGTTCCTCCCGATGCTTGTGTAATTCCCCTTCCAAAAGCACGGCAACACCCTCTGTTGGAGGGGGCGTGAACTCCCCTTCGACATGGATTTTGAGAGGCTGTGTATCGAGGCAACAGCTTTTGAGGTTGGGGGTATTGAGAAGCACCCACTCCCCTGATTCTCGTTGATAGAGGAATCCTCGCACCAAGACGGGCTGCGGCACACGGATTTCAGTGGTTTTTAGTTGCTCAAAGGATACTGGGGCGGGTGTCGGGCTTGCTTCGCTCTTACCAAAGAGGCAAATGCCTAAGAAGAGCCAGATAAGTGGTTTTAAGTTGAAATTTACGAGAAAATCCATGATAATACACCAAAAAACTCATTTACTAAAAGATAGCGTATGTCACATTTTTTGTTTACATCAGAATCAGTTTCAGAAGGGCACCCCGACAAGATTGCGGATCAAATCTCAGATGCGATCCTCGATGCTTGCTTAAAAGAAGACTCCAACTCAAAGGTCGCTTGCGAAACGATGGTGGGTTCTGGGCTAGTCGTCATCTGTGGAGAAATCACGACGGAAGCCCAAGTCAATTACCAACAAGTCGCGCGGGACACCATTCGACAAATTGGCTACAACAATAGCGCGTTGGGATTTGATTATCAGTCATGCGGGGTTTTGACATCGATCAATAAACAGTCTCCCGATATTGCGATGGGCGTCAACGAAGGGGAAGGATTGTTTAAAGAGCAAGGGGCTGGCGATCAAGGGTTGATGTTTGGGTTTGCCTGCGATGAAACGCCCGAATTGATGCCATTGCCGATTATGATGGCTCATCAGATCATGCGCGAGTTGCAACGGCTGCGCCACAAAAAGATTTTGCCTTACCTGTGCCCAGATGCCAAAACGCAGGTCACAATCGAATACGACCAAAATCACACTCCCGTGCGTCTCCATACGGTGGTGATTTCTACTCAACACACAGCAGATGTCTCCTACGAGACGATTTGCAATGATATGAAGGCGCTAGTGGAGCGGATTGCTCCGGCCCATTTTATCGATGAAAATACCCTCTTTTACATTAATCCAACAGGGCGGTTTGTCATCGGCGGCCCTGTCGGAGACTGTGGGTTAACGGGGCGCAAAATCATCGTCGATTCATATGGAGGAATGGGGCGCCATGGCGGTGGAGCTTTCTCAGGGAAGGACCCTTCTAAAGTCGATCGTTCGGCGGCTTACGCGGCTCGTTATGTCGCCAAAAATATCGTTGCCGCCAAACTGGCTAAGCGGTGCGAAGTGCAAGTCTCTTATGCGATTGGCGTTCCTTATCCGATTTCTGTCAAAGTAGACACCTTTGGCACCGGCACAGTAAAAGAAGAGTTGTTGAGCCACATCATTCCGCTTGTTTTTTCGTTATCGCCTAAAGGGATCATTGAGATGCTGAACCTCAAGCGTCCGATCTACCAAAAAACCGCCTTTGGGGGACATTTTGGGCGCACGGATCCCGAGTTTACGTGGGAGCGCACTGACCGCGTCGAAGCGCTCTTAGAAGCTGCTAAGCAAGGGGCCTTTACCTGTGAATCGTGAGGCTCCTCAACAACACCCCGATCTCGAGGCGCAACATGCGCACGATCTTTTGGCGGTGAAGAGGCGTCTACACAGAGAAGAAGAGAAATTAACGAAGTGGGTCGAACAGAGAAAGGCAACTTTGGAAGAGGCCTTAAACTGGAAAACGCTCCACCACGAAGGGCTCTTGATTCAAGCCAATCTATTTAAAGTGAAAAAGGGGATGGACCGGGTCGAGGTAGTAGATTGGAATCTAGATGCCAACGCTCCGATGCGATTTATCCCCTTAGATCCCCGTCTATCACCCCATGAACAGATCGAATGGCGCTTTCGCAAGAGCTCCAAGCTGGAATCTGCTATTCCCCATGCGCAACGCATGCTGGAAAAGGCCGAACAGGCTCTTGCGTCGCATGCCCAGAAGAAAGCTGAACTAGAAGCGTGCAAAACGGTTGAGGCAGTAGAAGAGTTTTGCACCAGATACCATCTTCTGTTCAAAAAGCAGCCGCTCCCTAAGGTAAAATCGAAAACCCCTCCTCCGAAGATTCCTTATAAAACTTTTATGAGCGAAACAGGTCACGCCATTTTAGCGGGAAAATCGGCGAAGGATAACGACTTGCTGACGTTTCATCATGCCAATGGCTCGGATTGGTGGCTCCATGCTCACAATTGCTCCGGTTCCCACGTCGTGATCAAACTGCACAAAGGGGAAGAGCCCGATTCGGCAACGCTCAAAGATGCCGCAGAGATCGCCCTGCGGATGAGCCAATTGAAGCAATCGGGGGAAGTCACGTTCACACAAGTGAAGTGGATCCGTCCCCTCAAGGCGCCTGGGAAGGTGATGGTCTCTCACAACAAGGTGTTCTATCAGGACTTAGATGACAAAAGGTGGGAGCGGTTGAGAAAAACTCCCCCGAACCACTCCCCTTCTTGAAGCTCCTTGGCGAGCGACCAATCCCAGCTAGAAACTAAGGTCAGGTACTTTTCTTTGTCTTTAGCTAATATCCCTGAGATGATGGCTGTTTTGACTGCGCTGTGGATTGGCTTGAGGGAGTTCCAAGCGATGATCTGTTCCGATTCGATCATGTTCATGAGCACGACTGTGGGAGAGGGCTTTTTTTCCTTTAGATAGTCTGCAGGCAAGGCAAAGTGGACTTGCAGGTTGTTGAGCTCGGCATTGCGTTGGGAGTGGACAATCGCATCGATTTCGATGTCGACGCCGTAGACAGAAGCGGCTCCTAGCGCCGCTGCTGCCAACGAAAGAATGCCGCTGCCACATCCGATATCGAGGACGTCGGCTCCCTTGATGAAAGGAGGCATGAGTTGTATGACCAGGTTTGTGGTGGGGTGGGAGAGGTCTCCAAATCCAGGACCTGCTTTTAAGCGGAGTGTTTGCTTGGCAGAGGGTAGTTTGAGTGGCAAATACCCGTCCTGATAGCCAGGACTATGCAGAGCCCACTGCGCTTCCCAGTCGATCATATCACCTTTGGATCGGCTGTTGCTGTGTGGAGCAGTGGATGGTGCCTAAACCCCAAACGAGGTCGACGCAGTCGATGCTAACAACGCGGTGTTGAGGAAAGAGAGTTCTGAGCGTACGGAGAGCTTCTGCATCTTGTGAACAATTAAATATGGGAACGAGAACGACGCTATTGGCGATGTAAAAGTTGGCATAGCTTGCTGGGAGGCGCTGATTGTTGAAGTAGACAGGCTCTGGCATGGGGAGAGTGATCAGTTCAAAGGGCTCTCCGTTTAAGTTTTTCATCTGTTTAAGACGGGCATAATTTTCTTGAAGAATCGCGTAGTTCTCATCGTTGGGATTCGATTCCAATACGGTGACAATGGTATTAGTGGAAACAAAGCGTGCAAGATCGTCGACGTGCCCATCTGTATCATCCCCAACGATCCCCTCATTCAACCAAAGGACCTGAGAGATGCCTAGGTAGTTCTTGAGGTGCTCTTCAATTTGTTCTTTGCTCATGGAGGGATTGCGGTTTGGATTGAGGAGGCACTGTTCTGTTGTGAGGAGAGAACCGGCTCCATTGACATCGATGGATCCCCCCTCTAGCACCATGTGAGGCGTCACGAGGGGAAGACGCAGCTTTTTTGCAATCTGTTCGGGAACGGCGTTATCACGGTCGAATGGGTGATATTTTTCCCCCCACGCATTGAAGGTGAAATTGAGGAGGGTGAGTTTTTGTTTTTCGTCGTAGACGAAAATAGGCCCGTGATCGCGCGACCATGAGGCATCTGTGGGGATGTGGAAAAAAGTGAGCTGATTGAGAACTTGAACAGGGAGCATAGAAAGCATCAAGCGCGCCTCCTCCTCCATCTGTTGGTCATTGACAGTCAGATACACCTTTTCGCTCATTGCCAGAGCAGCGATGATTGCTGCAAATGTAGCAGGAATAAAATCGTATTTGCCAGGCCAGTGCCCTTTGTTGTGGGGCCATCCAATCCAAGTCGCCTCATGGGGTTCCCACTCAGCTGGCATCCGATATTTATTTTTCTTCACATTTCACCCGTCTATAGTCTAAAAACGGCCAATCTTTACGCATCTCCTCGATGATATTTAGATCACAAGTGACGAGTAGATTCTCTTCTTTATCTGAGCTGGCCTTCGCGATCACCCTTCCATAAGGGTCTGCGACGAACGAAGTGCCCCAGAAATTGAGTTGGTCTTGAATGCCAACTCGGTTGACGGCGACGACAAAGAGGTTGTTGCCTATTGCATGGCTGCGCTGGATGATCTGCCACGCTTCGTGTTCTGCTCGATTGAGTTCTACACGGTCTTTAAGCGGCCATCCAATGGCTGTAGGATAAAAAAGAATTTGAGCGCCTTGGACCGCGCAGAGGCGAGCGCCTTCTGGAAACCACTGATCCCAGCATACCATGGGAGCAATTTTAGCATGAGGGGTTTGAAAAGCGCGAAAACCTAAATCTCCCTGTTGAAAGTAGTGTGCTTCGTCATAACCATTTGCGGGATCATCTGGAATATGCATTTTGCGGTACTTGCCGATGATTTTACCTTCCCCATCGATCACAGCAACCGTATTGAAATATTGCTCGTTACCTGCATCTTCGAAGAGAGAGGCTAGAATGACGATGTTGAATTTTTTGGCAAGAGCACCTAATTTTTCAGTCGTGGGCCCTGGAATTGTTTCTGCAAGATCGAAAAACACATCATCGCGCGTTTGGCAAAAGTAGATGGAACCAAATAATTCTGGCAAACAGACAATTTGGGCGCCTTTTTCAGCGAGCTCAGTGATCGAAGAGATAGCCTTTTGCAGGTTGTCTTTAGGGTTTTCTGTACAGTGCATCTGTACAAGGCCGATTTTCATAACGTTTTCCTTTGCTTCAATTTTTGACTCTAAAAATGTGGTTACACACACCACAAGCACTATGAATTTGAGAAAGTTCATGCTTTTAAAGCTCCGTAATGGGCGATGAGATGATCGGCTCTGGCGTAATGGCGCCGCTTGAGTTCTTCGTAGACGCGTAGCCCCCTGCCGTTCAATCCCTGTTGAAAATAGAGCACACCGAGCTTGTAGAGGGTGTCGAGGTCATCGGGAGCAAGTCTACGGATAATTTCATACTCTTCAATCTCTTCTAAAGGCATCTGCAGATCGTGGAAGCTGTAAGCCAACTGCGTATGCACCCAAGGGTCGTCAGGCGCGTAGTCGCTTAAGATTTTAAACTCTTCGATGGCCCGTTCTGCAACGTCTCGGAAAGTGACTTCACAATGTGATCCATACTTTTCCGGTGGAATCCAGCGGTCGTCGTCATACCCTTCAATTTTTCTGGGGTCGATGTAAATGCCAGAGAGCATCACATACGCGTTGGCAAGCGCTGCGTGCGCCTCTAAACTGATGGGGTGGTATTTGACGAGTTGAATGTGCTCGTCTACCGCTCCTTGAAGGAGAAGTTCGCGCATGAAATGGATATCTTGCCAGTGGCACCAGCAACTAAAACGCTCTGCAAGAGGCGCCAAGGTCTTAAATCCGGGAGGCGGAGGGTAGTATTGGTACTCGCGGCAATGGAGCTTGTTGGCGAGTTTGCAGTACGCATTGGCGAGGGAGACGTGGTGCGCTGGCGTCCCTGCATGATAGCCGCACTGGGTGCGGTACCCTTGCGCAAATGTTTCCTTCAGTTCGCGCATCTGGTGTGGCTTTTTCGCTTGAAAATAGGTGCGCAATGTGAAGTAGGTAAAAAACGTAAAGAAGATCCCTGCTAAACTCAGTGCCAGCAGCATCGAAGTGGCCAAAAAGAAAAAGAAAGAGAAAAAGAGGACGATTTCCGCGATGCCGAGGAGAAAAAAGATCGCATGGAAGGCGGCAGTCCTTCTAATTGTCGCGTCGAATTCCTCGAAAAATGGGTCTAGCGTGCGTCCCGGCTTTTCGTGAATTTCGCAAGAGGCAGTTGCCTGTGTTAAAGTAGTAGCCGTCATGCTCCCAGAATGGCATAGATGGGATTTTTTCTGCTAGAGGGAAAGGCTTAACGAACCGTCACAATGATAAATTTAGTGTCAAACAGGATGTGCAGGATCGCAAGCGGCAAGATAAACAGGATCCCAGCAATATCGCATTCATTTTCGATAAGAAATGGCAGGGATGCGCTATCTTGCTTATCTTGCCGCTTGCGATCCTGCCCATCATTGTTCCCAATCGGATTTAAACGCAAAGACGCTAAGGCTCAAAAGATGATTCATATTACATCCTGTTGCGATCTTTGGAGGCGGCTTTGGAGATGCGTTCCTTGATTGTGAGCCAGAGGCCTTCGTTTGGTATGTCTATGTCGACTAGAGCGCGCGGCACGTTCTCTTTGTCTAGTGTGCGCAATAACCCGTAAAGATTTGCAGCTACCTCTTCAGGGCGATCGGAATGCCCTAGCGCGTAGATGCGGCTTGTAGTGGAATAGTGTCTGTCCGAAAAGCCTACGATTGGATCTGTGGTGTTTTTGGGAATCGGATTGCATAAGGTCAATTCTGTTTGGGGAGCGTAGTGGCGGTAGTGTTGTCCGGGGCAAATGGGCTGTTCGGTTTGCCCGGGCATGTGGATCCCTGGAACATAGCCAAGCACGGTTTCAAATGCCTCTGGGGGAAGGGCGCCTAGCCTCACAATTTCCCAATGGTCGTTTGTAAAATGCAAAATCGTCGATTCCACTCCCTGCTGGCAGGCGCCCCCATCGAGCACCGGAAGATCGTGACCAAAATCGAGAGTGACATGGGCTGCGCAGGTGGCTGAGGGCTTACCAGAGGGGTTGGCAGAAGGCATCACGAGAGGACCTGTCAGTTCCAGGAGCGCAATTGCAAGGGGATGATTGGGAACGCGAAAAGCAGCTGTTGGGAGATGGGCCCTGATCGTTGGATCAATTTTTTCCAAATTGGCTGGCAAGAGCAGCGTCAAAGGCCCCGGCCAAAACGCAAGCGCAAGTTTTAAGGCGCTGGCTGGCAAATTGCGCGCATACTCTTGCAAGGCATTCCCCGAGGCGAGATGGACAATTAAGGGGTTGTTTCTGGGTCTTTTTTTCAGATCGAAAATTTTCTCAATCGCTCCTGGATGATTGATCGAGGCAGCTAACCCATACACCGTCTCTGTGGGAACGGCGACGACATGTCCCGTTTTTAAGAGTGATGCAGCTTGTTGTAATGTCACGTCCATAATCAGTGGAATAACTTGATGATCTCGTGGAGCGCCTCAACGAACGCGTCAATCTCTTGTTTGGTGGTGTAGAGGCCAAAAGAGGCACGTGTTGTCGCTGTAACGCCAAAGTGGTGCATGGTGGGTTGAGCGCAATGATGCCCTGTTCGAACGGCAATTCCTTTAAGATCTAACATCGTGCCAATATCGAGAGAGTGGATCCCGTCGATCACAAAGCTGATGATCCCTCCCTTCTCTTTGGCAGTTCCAATGATCTTGAGTCCGGGGATCTGCTCCATCTTAGGTGTGGCATAGAGGAGGAGCTCTTTTTCCCAGCGTGCGATATTTGCTACTCCGACCTTTTTGACGTATTCGACAGCTGCTCCAAGCCCCATCACTTCCGCGGTCATTGGCGTTCCTGCTTCAAATTTCATGGGAAGAGCGGCATAGGTCGTTTTTTCAAAGGTAACGGTGTGGATCATGTCTCCGCCACCTTGATACGGCGGCATCGCTTCCAGAAGCTCTTTTTTTCCATACAGAATGCCAATCCCCGTGGGGCCATAAAGCTTATGTCCCGAAAAGACGTAGAAATCGATATCGAGGTCTTGCATATCGAGAGGAAGATGAGGAGCGCCTTGTGCCCCGTCTACAAGCACTTTTGCATCGCTGTTCCCATGGACGAGAGCTGCGATCTCTTTGATCGGATTGATCGTTCCCAAAGAGTTGGCCACATGGGCAAGAGCCACAATTTTTGTGCGTTTAGTGAGCAACTTTTTCAATTCCTCGGTCTCAAGCTCTCCCCTTCCATTCATCGGAACCACTTTTAAGATAGCTCCTCTGTCTTCACAGGCAATTTGCCACGGGACGATATTGGAGTGGTGTTCCATTTCAGTGATCAAAATCTCATCGCCGGGAGAAATGAACGCCTTGCCAAAGGAGTAGGCGATCATATTGATCGATTCGGTCGTGCCGCGGGTGTAGATGATCTCTTCGGGATATTTGGCATTGACGAACTCAGCAATCTCTTTTCGGATCTCTTGGTAGCGCTGGGTAGCAAAAATGGCCAGTTCGTAGATCGCTCGATGAACGGTACCGTATTGCTTTTGATAAAATGTTTGAATTGCGTCGATCACCACTTGCGGTTTTTGCGCCGTGGCGGCTGAATCTAGGTAGATGAGAGGCTTTCCATGCATCGTGCGGGTTAGCATGGGAAAATCGTTTCGGAAGGAAGAAAGAGCGGTTGTGGGTGCCATTTAGAGCCCCTCGATTTTCTTTTCGATGCGATGGCGGATCGTCTCTGTCGCGGCCATGTCGATCACCTCTTTGCAAAACCCTTTCACCAAGAGAGATGTCGCTTGCTTCTCGTTGTATCCACGGGTCTTCATGTAAAAAATTTGCTCTTTGTCGAGCTGTCCAATCGTAGCGCCGTGCGAGGCTTTGACATCGTCGGCGAAGATTTCGAGGTTTGGTTTGCTGTCCGCATGTGCCTGATCGCTGAGGAGGAGGTTGTTGTTCAATTGAAACGCCTCAGTCTTTTGCGCGGCTTGATGGACGTAGATCTTCCCTTCAAAGCTCGAGCGGCTGGCACCATCGAGAGCAGATTTAAAGAGCTGCATCGAGCGGCAGTTAGGTGCTTGATGGTCCATCAAAATGTGGATGTGTGCTTCTCTCTTTGCGTTCAGAGCAAGCAAACCATTGAGAGAGGCTTCTGCGCCTTCACCTGCCAAAGAGACTCTGTAATCTTGGCGGATCGTCGCCGCTCCATTGGTGAGGCAAACGGTTTTGAGGGTACTGTCTCGTTTAAGCGTTGCTCTCAGCGCATCAAATTGCCACAGCGTATCGGGTAGGTCGTAAGCGATTTGGTCGAATTTGACGTGGGCGTTTTCTTCAATCGCAAGATCGGTTGCACTATTGATGCCAAAAGTAGTGCCGCTCATGACATGCCACGTTTGGAGGAGAGAGATCTCCGATTGCGCCCCCACAAAGATCTGTAGGCGAGGATTCATTAGGTAAGGGGATGATTTTGCATCGATCAGTTGGAGGATTTGAATGGGGTGCTCGACAACGGTTTTAGGAGGAACATAGAGAAATGCGCCCTCTTGCTGCAGGGCGAGATTGAGCCGTGCAAAAGGATCGGCTTCATCTTTTAATGCTTTCGTCCATTGGTTGTTAAGGAAGGATCCATAGGTATTGATTGCCTCGCTGATCGGAGCAATGACGATTTTCTGAGGAAGGTGTTTCGTTCGAGAGAGGGTCGGAGAGAAAACGCCGTTGAGATAGACCAAAACAGATTCAGCGCATTCGGGAACAATTGGAAGTTCTTTTGGATCTTGTATAGGCGAAGGGAGAACAAAGCCGTGTGCATAAAAATTGCGTAAACGGATGTAGCGATACACCTCATTGTTTCGGTCGGGAGCCCCTTCGGTCAGGAAAAAGTCCCACGCTTTGGCGCGGGCCTTGGCTAAAGGGTCTTCCTTAGGCAGTTGGCCATAGAGATTCCACAGACACTTTTGAAATGTCTCGATTTCGGAATTTTGCTCCGTTGTGGTCATTTCACAACCTCTGCATCAGGACTTTTCTCTAGCCAATCGTACCCCTTCTCTTCGAGTTGGAGAGCCATTTCTGGCCCACCCGATTGAACGATTTTTCCATCGATCATCACGTGGACAAAATCGGGTTTAATGTAGTCGAGAAGGCGTTGGTAGTGGGTAATCAAGATCAAGCCCATCTCTTTATTCATGATGTGGTTAACGCCAGAAGCCACGACGCGCATCGCATCGATGTCTAGCCCAGAATCGGTTTCGTCGAGAATCGCTAAAGAGGGCTGCAGTACGGCAAGTTGTAAGATCTCATTGCGTTTCTTTTCTCCACCGGAGAAGCCTTCGTTGAGGTTGCGGTCTTTGAATTCGGTTTTGATATCGACGAGGGCCATTTTTTCGTTGAGGTATTTGGCAAATTCTTCAGCGGTGAGTTCCTTCTCCCCTCTGGCTTTCCGATTGACATTGTAGGCGGTGTGGAGGAAAAGGAAATTGCTGACTCCGGGGATTTCGACCGGGTATTGGAAACTCATGAAAAGGCCTGCATGGGCGCGCTCTTCTGGCTCTAACTCTAGCAGATTTTGCCCTTTGAAAGTCACTTCGCCGCGTGTGATGGTGTAGGCGGGGTGTCCGGCAAGTACCTTTGCAAGGGTCGACTTTCCAGCGCCATTAGGGCCCATGATCGCGTGGATTTCCCCGGCTTTTACTTTTAGTTTGAGTCCCTTGAGAATGGCTTTGCCTTCGATGGAACAGTAGAGATCTTTGATGTCTAACATAATGGGTTAACCTACGGAATTTTCTAACTTGATCGATAATAATTTTTGGGTTTCTACAGCGAATTCTAACGGCAGCTCTCGGATGACCTCTTTACAAAAGCCGTTGACGATCATGTTAACGGCGTTTTCTTGCGAGATCCCTCGCGTCATGAAATAGAACAGTTGGTCTTCGTTTAGCTTGGAAGTAGAAGCTTCGTGTTCCACTTGGCTCGTGGCATTGCCCACTTCGATATAGGGAAACGTATTTGCAGAGCAGCGTGCGCCAACTAACATCGAATCGCATTGCGTGTAGTTTCTCGCGCCAGTTGCTTTGGGCCCGATTTTAATCAATCCGCGGTAGCTATTGTGAGAGGTGTCTGCTGCAATCCCTTTTGAGACGACGGTCGATTTCGTATTTTTCCCAATGTGGATCATTTTGGTGCCTGTGTCGGCCTGCATTTGCCCGTTTGTGAGGGCGACTGAGTAGAACTCCCCAACGGAGTTATCCCCTTGGAGAATGCAGCTTGGGTATTTCCAGGTAATGGCAGCGCCTACCTCGACCTGCGTCCACGAAATTTTTGAGTTCACCCCTGCACAGCGTCCTCGTTTGGTCACAAAGTTGAAAACACCCCCTTCACCTGTCTCAGGGTTTCCCGAGTACCAGTTTTGGACAGTGGCGTACTTGATTTGAGCATTGTCGAGGGCGATCAGTTCGACGACTGCGGCATGGAGTTGATTCGTTGTGAAAGCCGGTGCTGTGCACCCCTCGAGGTAACTGACAAACGAGTCTTCTTCGGCGATGATCAGCGTCCGTTCAAACTGCCCCGTTTCTTTATCGTTGATCCGGAAGTAGGTGGAGAGTTCCATCGGGCTGATCACCCCTTTTGGAACGTAGACGAATGAGCCGTCGGAGAAAACAGCTGAATTGAGAGTGGCGTAGAAGTTATCTCCGATCGGAACGACGCTGCCGAGATATTTTTCAACGAGCTCTGGATGGGTTTTGATCGCCTCGGAAATCGAACAGAGGACGACGCCTGCGTCGTCGAGCTTCTTCTTAAAGGTAGTTCCGATCGAGACGGAGTCGAAGACCATGTCAACAGCAACATTTGTCAAACGCTTTTGCTCATCGAGAGGGATTCCTAGGCGTTCAAATGTCTTTAGGATGGCGGGATCGACTTCTTCGAGAGAATTTAATTTTGGTTTGTTCTTGGGTGCTGTGTAGTAGCACATGTTTTGGTAGTCGATCACCGGGTAGGTGATGTTGGCCCAGTGGGGCTCTTTCATCTCTAGCCACCGTTTGTACGCTTTCAAACGGAAATCGAGAAGGAATTGAGGCTCCTCCTTTTTAGCCGAAATGGTGCGGACTACCGATTCGTTCAACCCCTTCGGGATGCTATCCATTTCCACTTCTGTGACGAAGCCGTATTTGTACTCTTCCCGCGGCTTTGGGATTGCTGATTCTGTTGCCATGCTGCTCTATTGTTTTGAAATCAATTTTATAGGAGCACTTATTATACCAGAGCGCCCCCTTAACGACTATGAATTTCGAAATACCGGCAAATCGGCAATTTTAAGAACGGTGAGCTGGCGGTGGGTGCTTTATGAGAAAGTCAAGCACTACCTTTTTTGTGAGGCCGCATTGCTGTGCAAAGGGGTACGCGTCGTTTTTACCCAGCCGAAGATAATTTCCAACCTCTTTAAACCCATACGACTTGGCTAAGGCCGCTACTTCTGGTTGCTCAGTTTGTAAATTAAAACAATGGATTGATTGAGAATCTACAAGAATTTTAGACAAAAATAGGAAAGATAGGCGCGCAAGTTCCCCATCCTTGCTGGTAAGAGGGCTAGTAGAGAGTCTTTCCCCTTTTACAACAAGGACAGTGCATTGATTATCTTCACTGTGAATGACCCTAATCATTGACTGGTTTTTAATCAGCTTTCCCGATACCCCGAGCATCACACAGTCTTGAAACGTTTTTGGAGGGGTGTGGATTTCTATTGCAAAGGTATGTGTTTGAGGAAATTCTCCCGAAAATCCCCGATATTTTATGGTGTCACCGGAGGGGAGTTTTTCGCTTCCAAGTTCGCACCCGCGGGGATAATAATCGCCCATTTTAGGACTGTGAAGAGAAGGGGCGAAATTAAAAGAGTTGGTTTCATACCATCTGAGAACATCTCGTTTTTTCACAAGACCGTGAATGGTCTGAACTTCTTCTCCAGTGAAATCAGGAGTTGGGAGGGGTTTAAAATAGATCCGATGCGCCAGTTCACCTGCCACATTCAAGTGAGTCTGCGAATAAAGGCCAATAGAACGGATCAAGCGTTGAATGTAATTTAGGGGGACTTTTGTAGGGCGGTCGTTTTGAATCGTGTCGTACTCTTTTATTGAGACAAATTTTCTATCCTTTTGAGTTTCCCTAAAGGCTCTGTACTGTGTGAGCTTATCACGAGCAACAAAAGCAAAAATGGCAAGTGCGACTAAGGCAATCGATGCTAGAGCTACTTGTGAGAAGGCTTTGACGTAAATTTTTACAGTTTCTTTGATCGCAGGATCGTTAAAGAGAGTCTTTTGGTAGTTGTTGGCGTGAGAGAGTTTATCTAGCAAAGCTTGAATTTCCTATCGTTACAGGGTTTATCGATAAACATCTTTTCGATGGTCGACATTGACGACTAAAACAAGCACTTTTGCGTCGTAAATCTCATAAAGAATGCGATATTTCCCTACACGTGTTCTATACGTATTTTCTTTCCCGGATAGCTTAAGACATCCCGGATGGCGAGGATTTACTTGGAGCAAATCAATCCTTTCGATGATTTTCTTCACATAGTGTGATTCGATGTTTTTTAAAGATTTTTTAGCCGGTTGGAGCACTTCGACTCGGTATTTCATGACAATTTATTCCATCCAAGCTCTCTTTTGACATCCTCCCAAGGCTGGGCATTTTTTATGTCTTCTTCTGTAATTTGCTCGATGGCTTTCAAATCTAATTCGTCTTCATATTCATGAATGCTACGAATGACTGCCTGATTGACGAAATCTTTGAGAGAGACTCCTTTTTTTGCACAGGCCATTTTTAAGTAAACGTATTCTTCAGCAGGAAATTCGACGCTTAGTTTTTTATGTTGTTGCTTATCCATATAACCTCCTCCTACTTTTCATGATAACACAATCCCTCTTTTGCGTCAATCCTCTTTTGCGCATTTGCGTATTATTCAGAGAAAAACCAAATTTTTACTTCCGCTTTGCAAAGAATTGGGAGGAGTCGCTATAGTTCGGAAAGACGAGGTTTATTCTATGCTACAGAGTGCGGGGCATCTCTATCGATTTTTTGTCGTTTTGGCCGTATTTGGCGCTGCCTCCCTGTTTGGAGATGAGTTTTTTAACTTTCCTCAAATTGAGATGGTTTCAATCCCAATGCCTCAAATGGAGCCATTCCTCCGCCAATTTGGCGAAGAGGAAGCGAAAAAATACGATCTTACTTACGTTCCCGAAACAAGTGAAGACTTCGACCTATTTAGTAGCGAACCACTGTACCTTTTATTTGATTACTCGGGGGAATGGGACATTGCCAAAGCGCGAACGCTCTTGATCAACGTCGTCGCCAATTTTCTTGCTAAAATCGAGCGCCTGGGTCGTTTTGCAAAACCCGAAGATCAGGCTATCGCGGATTATTACAAGGAACACCCCTTTGATTTCGAAGATTTTACCGCAAAAATTCGTCACAGGAACAAGACCAAGCTTTTCGTGTATCCTACTCTAGAAAACGTCTCGGCTATTTTTCTTTTGGATGGGCGTCTTTACTACGAGACGATCAATCCAAAATCGTACACTCCCAATATCTTGCGTTCAGAATCGTATAAAGAAGCAAAAGAGATTGCTGACCAAGAAGCGGCTAGAGCTTCCCAAGAGAGCACAGTCGTCGACAAGCTTCTGAAACCATCGTAATAATCAGATTAAGTCGTTGATTTTCAATACATTGATTTAAATCTACCACAGAGACTATAAAGAGGAAAAACGGCTTTTAGTCTCTCTCTCATAATTTAACTATCTGAATATCAGTTAGATACAACAAAATACATTCATATTATTACAAACATATACTATTACATATATAATTAATATTGTAGATGGAGGTTTTATGGGAGATAAAATCAAACTAAGTGAAGAAGAAAAGACGTTTTGTCAAGCGATCAAAGAGGTCGTCGATGTGAAAGTGCACGATCGGATGGAGTTGCAGAAGAAAGAGG
>Ga0207072_1002_pt2 | contig 98500 bp, 80 predicted proteins | sample Alteio_BWMinHeat_68_FD_153570 | JGI IMG/M metagenome (GOLD analysis project Ga0207072, IMG submission 153570) | Enriched cells from forest soil in Barre Woods Harvard Forest LTER site, Petersham, Massachusetts, United States -... | ecosystem: Environmental > Terrestrial > Soil > Temperate forest >... | reverse complement strand
CTCAACATTGGTCCAAGCGCAATTTTTTGCTGTTTTCCCAGCAGGTTTCATCTTTTCAATCGCCTCCTCCACCTCCCCTTTCTGCAAAACTAAGGAGTTCACAAGAGTAACCGAACAAAACGTGACAAAGTCATCTAGTTTTTTGTGCAAACCCAGATCTTCTATCTTTTGAATCAAGTTAGCCGATAGACGCCGTTTATCAAATTGAAATGCCTCGTAAACGGGCCCCTGAAAAGAACCGGTTTGATTGCAGATGATTAACCGATCGTCCCAAAGAAGAATGGAAACACTATGACCACGATAACCCGAACTGAGAATTAATGGCTTCCCAGCCCGCCAACGCTCCCATTTCTCGGTTGTTGTAATATGTCTTGCCAAAGCTGCACCCGTGAATGCCGTTTGAATCTCTTTTCCCGTATTCTGATCGATCTCTCCCCCATATAAGCTCTTAAATTCGTTGAAATATTTGGCAAATTTACACCAAAAATAGGATCCATAAAAACCGGTGTTTAAAGACCACTCGACCTCACATCTCGAAGCGTCTTCTCGAATCAATGGGGAGAAGCCCACAACCTGCATCGCTTGACTTAAGTACTTCCGCGATGTAAATTCGGCCATGTATTCTTTCTTTTCTCTGTCGATTTTGAGAGACGTGCCTAGGCGTCCAAACTCACGGTTGTGGAATATCTTAAAAAGACCAAGCGGACTCATTCCACTACAGTCAATATGGTACATATCTGCGCCGTGTTGGATGAGTAGCTGAAAAATATCAAAATGCCACTCACCAATGGCATATAAAGCTGGGCTTTGTCCAAGTAGATTACACCCGTTGACATCAATTTTTTGACCGTTCTTTCCCACTGTCTCGAGAAGAACCTTGCAACTGTTAAAACGCTGATAAAGAATGGCGCGATGCAGCAAACCCTCTCCTTTAGCATTGACTTGATGCACATTGGCTCCGGCTAAAATACATTGCACAATGTGCTTTTCACACCCCATATCTACAGCTCTACGCAATTGCTTGTTCAAAGAAAGAAGGCCGCGACTCGACGAGCCCACTATTTCAGGCCCCCACCCTTCGGCCGCCTCCCCTTCTAGGATCAGGCTTGCGGGCCGAGCCGCTAAGATCTGCTCGGTTTTTTGGCATTGCCTGTGGAACTCGGCAAGGCTCGCACGCACTACATCGTTCCGCCTGCCTCCCAGGGCGCGGGGCAAATGGTTTAATCCTTGTTGTGCGCGTGGCAGAAGCATCCCAATCTCTTTTAATCGCCTCCAACAATGGCGCATCCGCTCATCGATTGGGTGTTGAGTCAACATCTCAAAACGTTTCAAAATCCTCTGGAAAAGACAATTGATATCCATGATGGCTTCATGGAGACGATTCGTCGGGTGGCCCACTTCAATATAGGGCATCGGAGCTATTTCCTCTTTGGGCAGATATTCGATCCTCTGTTCTTCCACTTTTCTAACAGGTTCGAATACACCGATCAAATTGCCTGTTGTTCTTTGATACGCCACTACCGAACGGGAATGGACTATGGACAGCGAATCAAGTGTGTTCCATAAAAACCCCATCTGATTGTTGAGGGCATGAACATCCACCTCAACAGGATCCTTAGGGGCCATTTCTACATGAGACAACTGGTCACTGAAATAGATAGAACTAACATGCGATAGCGTTGACATGTGATCACCGAAATAAATAACACATGATCATATAATATTATGAAAACATTGTAAACTAGTAAAATTATTTAAAATGTTTGTAATAATAATTATTTATTATAAATTAGTTCTTCCACAAGAATCAGTCGCCCTCCGCTAGCTCCGGACTCTCGAACAAGGGGAAATACCTCTCTGATTTCTCAGAGTCTCTCACTGGTCTCACTGTTCTCAGTGGTAAAAACTAACTATGGGCGAGGATGAGGGCGGTAGCGACGTTGGCGATAGCCAAATTGGACTCCTTTTTCAAGATGTTGGCCAGTTTGAGCCCTTCTTCTTTCCGACCAACCATAAAAAGGGCTTTGCACATATTGAGGAGGGTAGGTGCGTGGTCTGTCTCAATTTTGAGGGCTCTGTCGAGCCATTTAATGGCTGCTTTAGGATCCCCCTTTTGCAGATAAAGAGCCCCTAAGGTCTGCGCATCATAGGCGCTTTCGGGATCGATAATCGTCAGTGCTTCGAAAAAATTGATTGCAATATCGTATTTTCCTTGGCGCAAATACGCATAACCCGTGTACCGGAGATCTTCCAGATGCTCAGGCGTCCACTTCAACTCTTTCATCCAACGGATACGACTCACGCTTTACCCCTGTAAAAATTGGCCGACGCGGCCCACGATATAACCGAGCCACTTGTTGATTTGCTTGATCTGTTTGTAACAGTTCTGGATCACTTCTTTTTCTTTCCGCTCATCGTCGCTGTGGCATTCGTACCCATCCAAACGTTGAATGTCGGCCTCTTGATCTTCCTCAGACCCAAACGAGGGAGCAATGCGGGAAAAGGCAAATGGGGAGCGGCGAATGCGGGCATAGCGTAGGGGAGGATAGAAGTAAGCCCAGGGAGTATGCAGCGGGACGATCCCCAAAAGAAGGTCTAACTCAGACAATTTGGGGTAGTTGGCGATGATTTGTGTCTGGGGAGGGATTGACGACGCCTTATCAAAGCGCATCTGCTGATTGATCTGCTCAATCATGAGCGTACGAATGGCGTACAGATTGTAAATATTGATGTCTAACTTATCAATTGTTGCCATAAATTACCTACTATCCCCCAATAATAATTATATCTCTTTTAAATAATAAATAGCAAGTCGCGGGGTTATCTCTTAAATCTCTTCCGCCACCAAGCGGCGATGCGGGAAAAGAACGGCTTATGCTCTTTTACCTCGTGGAAAGGGACGGCTTTCACTTCGCAGACAATCGGAATTTTGGCGGCAATTGCAATCAAATGCCCTACAGAGGTCAAATCGTCTGGCACCAGCGGTTTGATGCCGCACTGCTTTTCTAACTCGATCAGAATCTCGGCAAGATCGAGAGAATCGAGCCCAAGATCGCGGCCCAATAGGGAATCAAAGTTAACGTCTTTGACATCTAAATCGGACTTATCGGCAACGATCTTCACAATAGTGTTTCGGAAGGGCTTTGGCACTTGGTCCAGATTGAACTGGTATTCTTTTACGACGTACTCGTGTTCGGTATAATGCTCTTTCCAAAAGTAGTTCGGGACGCGAGAGAGGGGCTCTCCGGTCGGTCCCCAAGCCTCGTTATAACGCTTTTCTAGGTAGCGGTTCGTCTCTAAGCGACTTCCAAAACGGGGAAAATCGGGCCCGGCTGGAAATAATTCCACGACAATTTTGCGCTTCGGCACGAAGAAAATCCCGTTTAAGATAATCATCTTCAAAGAAGTCCAAAACATTTCCCACCCTTTGATCGAACGAGTGGCCCACCGAGCTTCTGGCTTGGTCGCACACGAAAAGCGACTTCCCCACAACCCTGTCGTGCGTACCAGGATGACGTTGACATGGGGGCATTGGTGGATGATCAAAGGGATCGCCGATTTCCCATCGATCTTTTCCACCGGAGTTTTCTTACATCGCCCTGCTGGAAAAATGAGGAAATTCTCTCCATGGTTCAACCCATCTGCTGTTCTTGTAATGAGCTTATGGAGCTTGCTTGAGTGCTTTTCAGAACGGGTTTCATTGATGTTTGGCACCTTCACGACCCGTACGGTGTCTTTGTGGCGCGCTGCCCAGCGCAAGTAGGGCAATTTAAACGTCAAATCGAGTGCCCAAATCGTCAAAGGCAATCCTTTGCGAAGGAGGGTAATCCCTAAAATTGTCCCGTCGATATGGCTACTGTGGTTAGCCAAGAATAGGATCGAAGAGGTGACTCCCCCCTTCTTGGGGTCGATCAGATCACCGCCCCTTAGCTCAATGTCGTAACGCAACGGGAGGACGATCGAGTGGGAAACCCAAAAAAACGCATTTTTGACGGTATCGACACACAACTCCCACCTGTCTGACAACCATTTCCACATAAACGGTCAAAACCCAAAAAACTTTGTCAAAATCCGCATGAGGTCTTGATACGTCAAAAAGATGAAAAAGGCAATCAAAAGCAGTGCAAAAGGGAAAACCACCTTCTCCATAGTCTTAGCTGCCATGCGCCTGCCCGTCACCAGTTCAAAGAAGGATAATAAAACCGTGCCCCCGTCGAGAACAGGGATGGGCAACAAATTCAATAACCCCAAATTCAAGCTAATCGCTCCGAGCCAATAGAGCGCTTCTTTGATGCCAATCATCCAATGATCGTGAACGACTTGCACAATACCCAACGGCCCGCTGACCCATTTTGGATTAAGCGAACCGGTTACCAAAGCAGTCAGCGTGCGCCAAATTTCTGAAAAAACGCTTGCAAATTGGGCTGTGGGGGAAGGATTAAAGGTCACATGGCGGTCTTGTACGCCAGGCAGGCCCAACAAGAGCTGCTTTTCTTGCTTTTGCAAAATGGCTAAAGCGTGTGAGCGCCGTTCAGGGTCCTCAATCGCTTCTACAGCCTTTTTCTGTTCCTTCATTTCAGCCGCATAAGCCGCTTGAGTATCTGCAGACAGCTCAAAATCGGAGCGCACGACAGGAGCTACCAAATGGAGCAAGACGTAATTGCCAGAGATCGACTTGCGATTGGGAGTTCCAATCGAATCGGCCAAAGATTGGATGCGCATCCAGTCGATCGACTGGTCCCAATCGGCATCGGCATTTTCCACGGAGATCGGATCGTGGATGCGTGGATCCCTTTCGACGATGATATTCACGCGGTGCTTTTGCAGTTCGGCAAACAATTCATAGGAGCTCTTTACCGGTACGCCATCGACGGCAATAATTTGATCGTTTGGCTTTAACGGTGCTTCAGAGGCGGAATAAAGCTGAGCCGGAAATACCTCTTTTTCTTTATCTTTCTCAATCAGTTTCATCTCCGTTTCAACCATTGCCCCATTCGTGAGGTTGTAAGGAATCATGTACAGCTTTTGCAGTTTTGTCCCCTTCAAGCCAGCCTCATATTGCCAGTCTGTGAGCTCTTCGCGCAGATCGTGATCGAGTTTCAACTCTTCGACAAGCACACGCGGCACGCGCACGAGGTGGTCAACCCCTTCTCGCTTTACGGTCAAAAGGACGCGCCCCTCATTGAGAAGGTGGTTGAGCTGAGCGCCAGAAAAAACCAACTCCCCATCGACCCAAACAATCCTGTCGCCATACTCGATGCCGCTCTCTTTCATCGGCGATCCTTCCGGAAGGAGGTTGGCTTTGCCACCTGGCAATAGATCGTAAAGGATGTAGTTCGCCGGGGCTAAAATGCCCGCTGTGACAACCCCTTTTTCCAATGCCGAAGGGTGGGGATAGGTATCGATCGTCATTTCGAAGGGGGTTTTAACGCCCGTCGCATAGTCCACTTTGTTGCCCTTAAGCGTCATGTGACCCGGGTGGGTCATCGGGGCATACAGATGGTCTTTAGAACTTTCATACGGGTTATGGTTGTATTCAGTAATTTCGTCGCCCGGGCGTATCCCCGCTGCAAATAGCTCGGACTGAGGGTCTATCCACCCTATCTTCTTCGTAAAATCGGCAAAATGTTTCTCTCGACCACCCGTGGCCCAAATCAACACAAAAAACAGAAAAGCAAGAATTAAATTGAAAACGGGCCCGGCTAGAGCGACCTTGATCCGGTCGAGTGGCGGTTTTCCAAAAAAACCGTCTGGAACTGTATATGGATCGACCGATTCATCCCCATCTTGACCAGCGATTTTGACATATCCTCCGAAAAGCAGCCACCCAATTTGCCACTTCACCCCATCCCTGATCCAAGAATAAATCGGCTTGCCAAATCCGATCGCAAACGTCTCCACACGCATCCCGACGCGGCGCGCCACGAAATAATGGCCAAGTTCATGGATAAAAATGAGAAAGCTTAAACCTAAGACCGCTAACACTATGTAAAAAATATTTACCACCATATATTCAATCCATCTCTAATTTAGGGAAATCACAGCATGCCATAAAAACGGGTAAAGTGCTAATGAAATTTCTCTGCTTGCATTTATTCTAACGGGTTCCCTATAATGCCCACATGTCTCTGATAGAGGCAGGATCTTTGTCTATACTAGATTTAAGGAGAAGGCGCACATGCCAACAATTAACCAGCTCGTACGACAACCGCGCGTGTCAAAAAAGAAGCGCAGCAAGTCGCCAGCATTGCAAAAATGTCCACAGCGACGTGGCGTTTGTTTGCAAGTGAAAACAAAAACACCAAAAAAGCCAAACTCAGCGTTGAGAAAAGTGGCTTGGGTACGCTTGTCCACAGGACAAGAAGTCATTGCCTACATCGGCGGTGAAGGACACAACCTGCAAGAGCACAGCATCGTTCTCGTCAGAGGCGGCCGCGTGAAGGACTTGCCTGGCGTGCGTTACCACATCGTGCGTGGAACACTCGACTGCGCAGCAGTAAAAGATAGAAAGCAGAGTAGATCGAAGTACGGGGCGAAAAAACCCAAGTAACGCTAGGATACTCTCATGAGTCTCCTGGTTCGCGATTTGCGCTTCACAGCTAATGAGCAAAAAGCGCCAATCCCGCACAGGTACATCTCAACATGTACCAGGTGAAACTGTATCGATCTCCTTATGCCGAAGGTAAAGAACCGGTAATATAACTTATTAAATGAGGAAGATATGTCAAGAAGACGACGCGCTACAAAACGGACGATCGACCCAGATCCCGTTTACAAGAGCCTCCTATTAGCCAAATTCATGAACAAGCTGATGCAAGATGGCAAAAAGTCGACTGCACGTAGAATTATCTACAATGCGCTCGAGAAATTTGCCGAGAAAGTGAAATCGGAAAACCCACTCGAAGCTTTCGAACAAGCGTTGGAAAATGCGAAACCGACACTAGAAGTGAAATCTCGCCGTATTGGAGGCGCCACTTACCAAGTGCCCATGGAAATTCCCGCAAACCGCCGCATTTCGATGGCCATGGGATGGATCATCACCCACTCCAGAGCAAAGACTGGCCGCTCCATGCAAGACGGTCTCGTCGGAGAACTTGTCGATTGTTACAACAATCAAGGAACAACGATCAAGAAGAAAGACGACACCCACCGCATGGCTGAAGCGAATAAAGCTTTTGCCCACTACAAGTGGTAAGAGGAGTTTATGGCAAGACCAAAACATGAAAAGCTAGAGAACGTCAGAAATATTGGCATCATGGCCCACATCGATGCCGGGAAGACGACGACAACAGAGAGAATTCTGTTCTACACAGGCCGTGTTCACCGCTTGGGTGAGGTGCATGAAGGCGCCGCTACCATGGACTGGATGGAGCAAGAGCAGGAGAGAGGGATCACGATCACCTCTGCTGCAACCACCGTCTTCTGGAAAGGCATTAAGATCAACATCATCGATACTCCTGGACACGTCGACTTCACAATCGAAGTGGAGCGCTCCTTGCGCGTTCTCGATGGCTCTGTTGCAGTGTTCTGCTCCGTTTCTGGCGTCGAACCCCAATCAGAAACCGTGTGGCGCCAAGCCGACAAATACGGCGTTCCCCGCATCTGCTTCGTCAACAAAATGGACCGTACCGGTGCCGACTTCTTCGACGCTGTCAAGACGATGCGCGAAAAACTCCATGCGAACGCGATCCCCGTCCACTGCCCAATCGGAGCGGAAGGAGACTTCAAGGGGATGGTCGACCTCGTCACGATGAAAGCACTCGTGTTCCACGACCAAGACCAGGGGATGACATGGGACGAAACAGAAATCCCAGCGAACCTGCTCGAACAATGCAAAAAAATGAGAGCCGAACTGCTTGAAGAGCTTGCCACCGTCGACGAAGAGAACGAAGGATTCATGACGAAGGTCTTGGAAGCTCCTGAAACATTGACAGCAGAAGAGATCCACGCAGCCATCCGCAAAGGTGTTTGCTCCAATCGCTTCAACCCTGTCCTTTGCGGTTCTGCCTTTAAGAACAAAGGGGTGCAACAGCTCCTCGACGCAGTCGTCAACTGGATGCCATCGCCGCTTGATCGGGGCCACATAAAGGCGCACGATCTCAAGACGGACCAAGATATCCTCTTGGAACCCGATGACGATGCTCCATTTGCAGCGCTTGCCTTTAAAATCATGACAGACCCCTACGTCGGAAGATTGACCTTCATCCGTATTTACAGCGGTACGCTGACAAAAGGGATGTCTCTGATCAACAGCACCAAGGACAGCAAAGAGAGAATCTCGCGCCTTCTCGAAATGCACGCTAACAAGCGTGAAGAGAAGGAAGAGTTCCATGCTGGTGATATTGCAGCTTGCATTGGCCTCAAAAAGGCAAGCACGGGCGATACACTCTGCACGGCCGAGAAACCTCTCCTTCTCGAAAAGATGGAGTTCCCAGAACCTGTGATTTCGATGGCCATCGAGCCAAAATCGAAAGCAGACCGGGAAAAACTCTCGATGGCGCTTTCCGCTCTGTCAGAAGAAGATCCCACGTTCCGCGTCAGCTCAAACGAAGAAACTGGCCAAACAATTATCGCAGGGATGGGAGAACTCCACCTCGAGATCTTGCACGACCGGATGAAGCGGGAGTTCAGCGTCGAAGCAAACGTGGGTAAACCTCAGGTTTCCTACAAAGAGACGATTACAATCCCAAGCAGCAGCCAAACGAAGTTCGTGAAGCAGTCTGGTGGACGCGGTCAATACGCCCACGTCGAGCTCGACATCGAACCGAATGAAAAGGGCAAAGGGACAACCATCAACAACAAGATCGTTGGTGGTGTCATTCCAAGGGAATATATCCCTGCTGTCATCAAAGGGATCGAAGAAGGGATTACGACCGGAGTTCTCGCTGGCTACAGCCTCGTCGATGTCAACGTCAATATCGTGTATGGGTCGTTCCACGAAGTCGACTCAAGCGAAATGGCGTTTAAGATTTGCGGATCGATGGCCTTAAAAGACGCGGCTAGAAAAGCGAAGCCGATTATCCTCGAACCAATTATGAAAGTCGACGTCACCACGCCAGAAGCGGCGATGGGCGACGTGATCGGCGACTTGAACAGACGCCGTGGACAGATCATCGGTCAGGAAAATCACAAGGGAGTCATCATTATCCATGCTGAAGTTCCCTTAAGCGAAATGTTCGGTTACTCAACACAACTGCGCTCCCTTTCATCGGGACGTGCGACATACGTGATGGAGCCAAGCCATTTCGAACGAGTCCCATCTAAAATCCAAGAGGAAATCATTAAAAAGTAAACTTATGGCAAAACAAGAAAAACAACCAAAAGTGCAAGAAAAACAACCCAAAGCGGTCCGACAAAAAATCCGGATCCGCCTGAAAGGGTACGACCAACGTTTGCTCGACCGCTCAACGGCTGATATCGTTGAGACAGCAAAACGCACCGGCTCTGGCGTGGCTGGCCCAATCCCCATGCCAACCCGCCGCGAGATCTTCACCGTTCTGCGCTCTCCTAACATCGATAGGAAATCGCGCGAACAGTTCGAAATCCGTACCCACAAGCGCTTGATCGACATCGTCAACCCCACAGGAAAAACGATTGATGCGTTAAAAACGCTCTCTCTCCCTGCCGGCGTCGACATTAAAATCAAAGCGTAAGGCCCCCTCTTTGCGCCTTCGTGTTTACATACGAAGGCGCACACGTGCATTTATCCCCATTTTTTTGGCATAACCCAAACCCCGTAACGTAACCCAGAGCTCCCTTCGGCAACCCAGAGCTCCCTTCGGTCGCACTGGGCTATCAACAGTCGTCCTTCGCTGGCGCTCCGGACTCTCGAACAATTCCAATGCCGTAGCTGATTAAAAAAATTAGGCACGTTAAGAGGGACCGAGCTCGCTCTAAGCCTCGAAGAGGCGGCCTAGCATAGCCCAGGTCGGAGCGAAGCGGAGGCCTGGGTTCAGAAGACCCCAAGGTTGAGGCCCGAAGGGTCGGCATATCATTTTATTCCCCCAACTATTTTTCATCAGCGGCAGCGGATAGCCACGGTGCGTAAGCCCGTGGTGGGGGGCATTAGAGAGTCCCAGCTGCGAAGCTGCGACAGAACGCATTCATGCTCTGTCTCTTGAGTGATCTCTTGCACTGGAAAATAGCGCAGCTACTCGGCTTGGGCATGCTGTAATGTAGGCAAAACAATTAGGCATAGATTTTTTCATAAGAACAATGCCATGGCCAAGAAGGCCTCCACCAAGGGCGAAAGCAGCCAGAATGCCTACCGCTTTTGAACTAGAGTATGACTCTCCATCAGACTCCCTACCTAAAATAACCACCACTACTCCTCCTAATACGGCTATTCCAGAATTGATCAAGTAGGGAGTGAGATTCCCGAGGAAGGTCCTTGTCGCTTCATCTATGAAACCGGGGGTCTGGGAATTTCTGGTGTTAACGGTTAGCATATTGCTCTCCTAATTAGTATGTTGCTGTTCAAATCTTACAAAAACAATACAGCAAAGATCGAATTTCTAGCAACAGTGCGCTCCCCCTATTTTTCTGATTTTAACACAAACGGGTAAAAACACTAAGATTCAACAAGATACATTAACAGACTCGTTTATAAATTCATCTTTTTTAATTTATAGTATTTACATAATAGTTATACATATTATAATAATAACTAGATCGCATGGAGAAATAATATTTATTTTGGGGGAATTATGGATTCAGCAAAAGCAATAAACAGTTTTAAAACGTATCTCAATGCTCTTGATGCTTTCTATACTGGCACGGCAACATCTGGTAACAAGGATAATAATATACCCCAGAGAACAGGGGTCTTTGAAAATCTAGCAACTGCGCTTCAAAATGCCCTCAATACCGGGGGTAAAACCTACGTACGCCTCTCTGGTTATACTATATACCCTGACAAAGAAAATGCTCGGTTTGACCAAATACGTCAAGACCACCTTCAAGGAAGGGGTAACGTGGGTGGAATTTTACAGGAAAATCCAGCTCCATTAGGCACAGTGGCGACCTTTTTTGAAAATATATTTAGGCTTATTGGATGGCCCTCTTCCGATGTTCTTGAAATCTCCAAGGCGATGGAATTATGGGAAGACAGAGTGTCAAAGTTTGATCCAGAATGTGCAAAAGCACATTCTCTAACTGCGGCTAAAACACGCGATGCAGCAGCAATTTACTGAATGAATTAAAACTCAAAGCTTGCTTGCACCGTTAAGCCATGCATCATGAGATTTCCGGTTGGACAATTCAAAAAAAACAGCTGTGGGAGAGAATTGAGCGTCTTCAACTGGTTCCACCAGTACTGCACTTCATAGGCGACGCCCAAACGGATTCCATATTTCTCACAGAAGCATGTGGCCCAGTCTCCCCCCAACAAAATTTGGACAGTGGGGCTTACAAAACAACCTGAAGTTTTCATGGGTAGTGTCTTGGGACCTATAGGAAGGTTGGTGTTATTGTCTAGGGTATCGGATATAAAAACGACAGTCGTGAGATCAAACTTTCCATAGAGAAGCGCTCCAGTGACTGTACCAAACAATCCAAATTGCGATCCCAGGGCAAACCGCATATCGACCCCAATGCTAGGACCAATCCCATTAAAATTATTCCGCCTATCGACAGTCCCTTGAGCAAATGCGATTGGTTGCGGCTGACCTTGACCTAGGATAATATCATTTGCTTGCATCTTCTGCGTTTGGTCAATCCATCCTCCTTTCAACCCAATGTGAGGGCGTAAGGTAAAGCATGGAGAGATCGCATATTGGCGTCCTAAGTCCAGATCCAACATGTCATAGTTTAAGTGCCAATGACTCACTAAAGACGCGGCGTGTGGAACATCTGAACTTGTTAGATCGAAGAAGGGAATGGCAATCAAGCCTTTATTAACGGGAGCTTCGTAGTTGCCAGTCGTTCGCGGATGAAAGCGTGTCCAAGCCAATTTGACGTCATACGCCTCACAAGGGAACGTATAGCCGACCGCTGCTCTAAACCCCGACGTGTACTCAAACTTTTGATTTGTCACTACGAGAAATCCTTGATCTGATCCGCTATCATTCGATGGGTCTTCTAAAAAAACGGGATACAATTGCTCTTCTTGCGCTTTCCAATAGAGGTAATCAACCGATACCGATAGACCTGTTGGAGATTCATACGCACAGCATTCGACTTCAGGGCATACTAATATTTCCTGTGCTTGCAGCGCTATACCCGTCGTCAAAAAAGTAGCCGCTACAAAAAACCCTAAAATTTTCATGCGCATGATCTCCTTGTGATTGCGTCCAAATCTGGCCTGAATTTCAAGTATTTGTTAATTATTGTCAAACTGAGCCTTTCCCGCTGTGAATTCTTCGAGGAGACTCGAAAGATTTTCGAGCGAGTTTACCCCATCCGCCCCGAAACTCATATCGGGTTTGATATGAGTGAGGGGCGGGGGGGTAAAATCGCCGAAAAGATTTCAGAGGATCGTCGACGAGGCACAGCGGGAAAGGCTCACTAGAAAACTGCAGACAACTAAGACTAGATGGTTTAGAATCTTAGTGATGAACCTTCTTCCCAAAGATAAATTTGGAACTCCTTTTTTACTCTTAGCGCCGATGGAAGGCGTTGGAGATGCGTGTTTCCGCAAAGCCATGGCCTCGATTGGAGGCTTTGATGAGGCGGTGAGAGATTTTTTGAGGGTTCCTAAAAATGCCCACGTCAAAAGTTTAGCTGCTGTCTATAATCCCCATGAGCTTGCTCCCATTCCACTTGCAGCGCAATTGATGGGTTCTGATCTCGATCTGATGGCAGAGATGGCAAGAGAGATTGAGAGGCTCGGCGCCCCACGGATCGATCTCAACTGCGGATGCCCCTCAAATACTGTGACGGGGCGGGGAGCTGGTTCTAGTCTTTTAAAAACTCCCGATTTTCTCCACCAAGTTGCAAAAAGCCTCGTGAGCGCCGTGTCGATTCCCGTTACCCTGAAAATGCGCACCGGCTTTGATGACACTTCACTCTTTAAGGAAAATTTGTTAGCTGCACAAGAAAGCGGCGTTGCCTATATTACGCTGCATGCCAGAACAAAGGCCGATGGATACACACCTCCTGCCAGGTGGGATCTGATTGCGGAAGCAAAAGCCACTTTACGCATTCCGTTAGTGGGAAATGGCGATATCTTTACTGCAGAACACGCCCTTGCAATGTTGCAAGAAACCGGCTGCGATGGCTTGATGATCGGAAGAGGGAGCGTGATCGACCCCTTTATTTTTAGAAAAATTCGTTCCCACTTCACAAAAGAGCCTTTCACACCCAAATGGGAGCAGCTCGAAAACTACCTCAAAGTCTACCAGGAAGCAATCCCGAAAGAGATGCCCATCAGAAATCAAATCTCCAAGCTGAAGCAACTCATGGGATACCTGTTTAAAGGCAGCCCTGCGTTGATGGAAAAGCGGATGCTCGTCCTCACCTCTCAACACACAAGCCCTCAAGCCTTCCTCGACTTTGCCACCCTTTTGATGAAAGAAAACATTGAAAAATTTAAAAGCGCATAAGACATCCTGAAATTGACGCATACGTCAAATTCAGGTGTTCTAAAAATTGTTACTTTGTTGCTTTTACAAGATCGTCATGTTCAAAAGCGGAAGCCATACGATCGATTTCCGCCTTTCTGATCTTCAGCTTTGCTGCTTCTTTACGCCATAAGACCGTAGCCAATCCAACTTCTTTTACAATTCTTTTCGCTTGTGCATTACTAAGATCAAAATAGTGAGTTACAGCCATGGCTAAATCAAGAGAGGCACTTGGATCGACTACATCAATAGCTGTGGATAAAATTCTGGGTTTGATATCCGTTGGCGTAGGATTTAAATCGTAAGCAGGCGATAAACGCCAACCAAAAGGGTCAGAATAAAGAAAAGCATGATTACGCAGATGATCATCCACATTAGAAATCAAAACATTAAACACAATCCGGCGCCATAAAGCTTCCAAGTCCTCTTTGGGAGAAACGCTCATTTGCCGAATCGCATCGGCAATTTCAAGATAACTGTGCAACTCATTGTCTTGAGCTGCTAAAGCACTCATGGCAGATAGAAAAGGAATACGCTGATCATTTTTGCGATCAAACCTCCTAGACAAAAGAATATGTCGCTTACCCACAATTTCAAGGCGCCACTCGGGCACCTGAATCCCTGCCTTACGTGCAAGGGTAAGTGCAACGGCCTCCCAACGGATTACGTCGATCTCATCGTCTTGACGGGGGAACTTTGCAATCGCTAAATGGTGATCTTTATCTCTAACAGAAGCTTTAGGCCTGGCTCCTCCTAAAGAGGAACCGGGAGCCAGCAACAGACGAAGATCCTCCTCTGTATCCGAATCTTGCAATACATGATTCGCAGCAGTTAATAGCTTTCCAACTGTGATCAAGGGGGGAATGTGAGATGTCTCGTAGGTCGTTAAAAATGCCCCTTGTTCCTCTCTTTTAAAACGGAAAGCACCTTGTCTTCCTTCATCATCGACCATTAATAAAAAATCGATCTCCCTTAAACTGCGTGCCGCCCGCTTTTCTTTTTCAGCATTTTTCCTCTCTGCACGACGCATCAGCAACCGCCCCCAACGATCGGGAGCTGAATCATCAATTGCTCCAAAAATTGGCTTATCCGGTGAGGCGTGAAAAGACCCTACAGCCAATTGCAATGCGGGATCTAAAGCAAATCGTTTAGAATGGTACAACCAACTGCGGTCATATTCAAAAGACATGCTTTCTCTGCCGTTGCGATAATGGGCCCATAATTGCCCCACTTTTAACGGTGTGCCCAGCAAGTCGACATAGACCAAAATACTCTGTTCCATTTTACTCAGCGCCCCTTTTCTTTTCGGGGAATGCGAATCCGTTTTGGTAAGTTTTCGGCTTCTAACTCCATCCCTAAAGCATCCACCGTCGAATCCATCAAATCAGCCAACCGCCCAATCATGCCCAAAATGAATAAAATTCTGGCATACGCGCCTAAGGAGACTCCCTCGTTGCCCTTTTCGATCTTATTCAACGTGGCGCGACTGATGGAGGCCCTCTCTGCAGCCAGTTGCATGGGAATGCGACGTCTTTTTCTTGCATTGCGAAGATCCTCGCCAAGCTTTCTCAGCGCTCTTTTCACTGGGATTGGAGTATTTCTAATGTCCATAATCATATCCTATATATTGTTTATTGTATAACATTACATACATTAAGTCAATAAGATAACTAGTATGGAGAAAGGTGGTTTCGGAGAAAGAGAAAAATCAGCATAATGCGTTCAAACGGAGTGATCACGTGAGAGGCGTTTGGAATTATCGGTATCTGTTTCGGGTGGATTTGCGGCTTGTCTTGGTCATCCTTGCACTCATGGCCATTAGCCTGATCACCATTTCTTCGTTCAGCGCACAAATCCCGATCGATGGGACCGATGTGAGCTTTTTTACCCCGATCGTAAAGCAGCAGATCCGCTGGTTTGCGATTGGCTCAGTGGTTTTCATTTTCTTTGCCTGCTTTGACTACAACCTACTGCGCGAATGGACGTGGCTTTTGTATGGGGTTGTGATTCTCTTGCTCTTTGGCCTCTTCTTTACCAATCCCATTCAGCACGTGCACCGCTGGTACAAGATTCCCCTTCTTCCCAATTTCCAACCTTCTGAGTATGCCAAACTCATTGTGGTAATTGCGTTGAGTTGGTTTTTGGAAAGGCGTCAAAACCAAGTCTCCTCTTGGAGTACCGCTTTTTTAAGCTTGATTATCGTGGGAGTGCCGTTTTTAATGATCCTCAAACAACCCGACCTCGGCACCGCTCTGGTGTTGCTTCCCATTACTCTCGTCATGTTCTACTTTGGAGGCGTCAAACCCATTGTGGTTAAAACCATGGCGTGGGGAGCGGCTTGCCTTCTGCTCGTCGTGGCATTGATCTTTACAGGGGTCATTTCCCATGAACAGCTGCGCCCTTACGCCACAACAGTCATAAAAGATTACCAATTCGACAGGCTTAATCCTAACACCGATCACCAAAGAGCTGCCTCTACAGCGATTGCGATTGGGGGCTTTTTTGGCACGGGATGGCGTGCTGGAGAATACACGAGAGGGGGGTGGCTGCCCGCTGCCTACACAGACTCGGTCTTCCCCGCCTTTGGAGAGGAGTTTGGATTGACCGGATTGCTCATCTTGCTCGCCCTTTTTTATGCGTTGCTCTACTTTAGTTTTCAAGTCACAGCTGTCGCAGTGGACCCCTTTGGACGTCTCCTTTCTGCAGGGATTAGCGTTTATTTGGCGATGCATATCTTGATCAACATCGGGATGATGACGGGGCTGCTGCCCATTACAGGTGTGCCTTTGATTTTGATTACTTATGGTGGATCTTCCATTCTATCGACGATGACGGCCCTGGGGATCTTGCAAAGCATTTATACGCGGAGATTCATGTTCTAAAAGTTTTATGATTACTCCACTCCTACGAGAAACACTACCAAATAATACTCCTGTCTTTGATGATGATGCAATTGCAGCAGGGTTGACAAAGATTTTTCACTACCGAGGAATCCCCTTAAGGGCAGAACACCTCGATCAAATCAACACACTCTTCAATACAAAAATTAAATATTTTTTTGAAAAAAATAGGGACTGCTCTAGTGGAGTTGTTGCTATCGCACCAAAAAAGGACATTAATTTTATCGATGGAAGAAGGCTGCTGATCATTTGCCAATTGGGCATTCCAAAATTAGTCGTCATCAGAGACCCAAAGGGAAATAACTATAAAAAAGAGGTCAAAGAGATTTTTGAAGCGACAGCTGTTTGGATCCGTACGGAATCTTCCCGCCCCTTCTCGATTGAGCGGATCTCCTGCATCAAAAGAGAAACAGATCCGAGAGATCTCCTGGCCCATGATTTTCACCTCCAGAAGTTACTTTCCCCTCACCCCCAAATCCTCAGTATGCAATATCCCATTCTATACAAGAATCCGGATAGCAGAACACGTCATGAAAAAAGTTACTCCTGCCATCCTCTTTTCAATGCCACATTAGAAGACTATCACGGTCAATTTATCTCAAAATGCCATCCCGATACGAAAGGAACCATCGTCAGAGAAATCATGCGACAGGTGTTGAATGGACTTGAATACATCCACCACTTTCAGATCGACAAACAGGGCAACACAGGCCTTGTCCATTTTGGGATCGATCCAAAAAACATTTTTATCAATTGGGATACAGAGGAACCTTTAGGAGGAACCCCACGGGTTTCTCTTGGAAATTTTCGATTCACAACCCCGTTTCAAAAAGGGCAAACAGTTGAAAAATACTCAGTGGCATCTGCTCTCGCTCCGGAACACTTTGCACCGGCAGAAATTTTCCGGAACAAGAAAAGGGTTGTTGGCCCCAAAGTAGACCTCTGGGCAGCCGGCTGCCTCTTGCATCTGCTACTTTACGACAAACACCTCCCGGTCACCATGCTCCTTAAAGCATATCTCTTATTGACCGGCGAGGTGGTCCATAAACCTTCGCAGAGTGAAATGTGTGCAAGTGAAACCCAGAATTCTGCAGAATTGAGAGAATCGATAGCGCTCTATGAAATTATAACCACAACTCTTGATCACGCAAAGCCAGCTGCCAAGACGTATTACCCCTTCCTAATTGACTCAATCGACACTTTGATGAAATTTTTTTACAAAACGCAGTATCGCAAGGATCATGTACAAGCCCCTTTTTCACTAAAACTCATCAACGCCTTCCAAACAGTCGACGATCAGAGAAAACGCCTTGTTGCACTTGTTAAACAAGCAATCATAAAGGAGTTTTGCAACTTCCACCTTGCGGAAGAAACCCAAGAATTAGACTCAAATTTGAAAGAGCTTTTATCAAAACTGCTCGTGATCGATCCCGATCAGCGGATGGATGCCAAAGGCGCACTTGAAATCTTCAACATGTAGCATCATCCTAGAATAGGATCATTTCTCTACTATGACCCCTGGAGGACCCCAGGAACCGGCGCCGGGAGGTAGGATCGAGGGTCTCGTTTCTTTGGGCCAATAGAGGCGCATCACCAGATAAATCGGTCCGTTCGGCGCTGGCAGCCAATTGGATTCCTTTTCTTTCTCTGGAGGTTCGTTTTGGATGTAAATCGTGAGTGATCCGTCTGGATTTTCTTTCATTTCTGGAAGCATCGATGAGTTAACCAGGTACCGGTTAATCGGGTTCTCGATCAACAATTGCGTATTTCCATCGTAAATCGTCACCGACCAAAAGGCTTTCACAGGGGGAAACTGTCCTGGAGTGAAGGTCAGCGTATAGTTGTGTTTGCTCCCGTCAAGCGGCTGGCCGGAGCTGTCAGAACGAGTAATGGGATACGTGGCTTCAACAGGGCTATTCACATAGATACCCGCTTTTGCTACGGCGGCACGACTCAGCCAGTCGCCGTTGAAATAGGTACGATCACCCCCAGCTAATCCACCCACGCGCCACCCTTTTACGTTTTTGCCTTTATTAGCAACCGCTGCCACTATTTTTTCCTCTCCTGCTTTCATCCCCAAAGCGACGGCCGCTTTCTGCTCGGGTGAGAGATCTTTAAAATCGAATGTCTTGCCAGGTCCGACGCCGATACGCGTTAACTTTAAACGGATTGCCTCCTCTTCTGGTCCAGGCGGTGCGAACTTTAAAGCAAAGTCGAGATAATCGAAAAAACCGGTCTTGACCATTTCCTTGTTGATCTTAGGAAAGTCGATTGCGGGCGCTTTTGGCACCGGTGACTGCTTGAGATAGGCTGAAAGCGGTTGTGCCTGATAGCCGGACTGGACTTTGATCACATTTGGCATATCATCCGGGCTAAAGAGTTGGGTCCGATAACCTGCTACCGAAAACTGCGTGCCAGATCTAAATACTCTCTTGATCCCTGCGGGGGCCTCCCCTTTCCAACCGGGCCCGACAACCATGTAATCACCCGCTTCATTTCCTGTGGCACGGCTGCCAATGTAGCCGAAGTTAAAGGTATTGCCATCGCAAAGCATCACCGAGTAGTAGCGCTTCTTTTCCACAGCGGGGACAGATAGCACCATGGGCTCGGCGCGTAAGTCGAGCCACAAAATGGAGTACGGCGTATCACTGTTTGGGGTAATGACGGTCGTGTCTTTGTAAGTGAACAAGCGCTCTTCGTTTTTGATCTGGTTAAAAGGTGCTTTGAACTGGCCAGAGTCGCGGTCCACAGCAAACTCGTACATGATTGCGTAGTTCATAACGATAGGCAGACCATAGATGTATCCTTCTTCGGCAATGGCTTTGATCTCATCAATGCTAGGCCGCTCATCTTCCGTTTTTTTGGTCTCACAGCTTGTGAAGAGAAGTGCACAGTGGACGATAGCGAGCAATCTATCCAGGAAAATTCTTTTCAGATTTTTCATTCTTTGGTCCTCGTATGGTCGCCATGTTATTCCGGACTATTTTGATTATCAATTAAAAAAGTAAGGGGTGGCTATTTTTTGTCTTTTGTGTTTTCATGAGGGTAATATATTACGTTGTCCCATAAAGTTAGATGCATGATTGTCAAACACCTTTACACCCCTGGCCTATCGGTCAACACCTATCTCATTTTCGATGAAAGCACGCGGAAAGGAGCTGTCATCGATCCCACAATGGCTACCCGAAATATCATTGCCTATGCCTCTGAAAACAACGTCATCATCACGGATATCATCGAAACGCACGTCCACGCCGATTTTGTCTCTGGAGCTCCTAGCTTGAAAGCTGCCCTCTCGGGCACCCCAATCATTCATTGTTCTTCCATGGGCGGGAAACAGTGGATTCCCCATTATGCTGACCGCTCAGTTGCCGATGGAGATGAAGTCGTCATAGATTCTTTGCGACTGCGTGCTCTCCACACACCCGGCCATACACCTGAGCATTTAGTATGGGTAGCCTATGATGATAAACGGACGAAACAGATGCCACAACTCCTTTTCAGCGGTGATCTGCTATTCGTCGGCAGCGTGGGCCGTCCCGATCTACTAGGCAAAGAGCTGGAAGTTGAACTTTCCCGCCAATTGTACGCCTCTCTTTTCGAGGTTTTGAGCGCGTTGCCAGACCACCTTGAAGTGTACCCAGCCCATGGAGCCGGCTCGCCTTGTGGCAAAGAGATCGGCACAAGCGCTCATACAACTCTGGGGTACGAACAGCGCTGCAACAAATGGCTTCAAGCAAAACCGTTTGATCAATGGCACAAAGAGCTGATGCAAGATGCTCCCGCTATCCCCAAATATTACACGCGGATGAAACGGCTCAATATCACAGGTTCCCATGCCTCATTGCAAACGCTGCAAGAACTTTCCTTACCAGAAACAATGGCTCTTGCCGCTTCTCATTTGATTGTCGACTTGCGCAACTACGATCTCTTTGCCCATGGGCATATCCCGGGTTCTCTCAATATCCCTTATCTTCCGGGCTTGCCTTTGTGGGCAGGTTCTATTCTGCCTCACGACAAGCCAATCATTTGCGTGGCGGACTCACTGCAAATGTGCTTAAAGACAAGTGAACTCCTACAGCTCGTCGGCATCACGCAAGTGTCCGCTTGGTGCGATGCCACGCTGTGGAACCCACATGTCCACCTCTTAGAAAAATTTAAATTAATTGAACCGGAAGATCTCCTCAAAAGGAAAGACGACTACTTTGTGCTCGATGTGAGATCTCATCACGAATGGAATGCCGAACATCTTCCCCATGCACATCATATTGAGCTGGCCGACGTGCCGGCTGCCTTAAAAACCCTGCCGCGCGATCAAACGATTGCCGTCATTTGTCGCTCTGGCAACCGCGCCTCCATTGCAGCCTCCTTGCTAGCGCAAGAAGGATTTAAAAAAACCTGCAATGTGCGTGGAGGCATGACGGGTTTCAAAAACCATCTCTAAGTATTAAAACTCAAAGGCTGCTTGTAGATAAAAGCCGTGGTTTGTGTATAGATCATTCCATTGCAGATCGTAGTTAAACTCGAGCTCAACGGTTTCGCTAATTGTCGTCAGGAAGTTTAAACCCAATAAGAAAGTGCTTCTTCCGGCGCCAAAAATGCGATTGGAAATCACTTGTTGTGGGTCCACATTGATCGTCGAATAGGTGAGGCATCTGGAGTAATCTAAGAACTCATATTGCCAGGCAAGGTCGAGCTCTGTTTTAAATGAGAGGCACCCGCAGTCGATCAGATATTCAAACCGAGACCCTAAGCCAGATCTTAAGGAGGTGATCTCTTGTTTATCGATCTGGAGATTTAAGATTCCAGCATCCCTTTCTTTGAACCCATCGATACGCACCCAAATAGATTGGAGATTGGCAAAAGGGGTGATGATGAGATCGTCTGGTAAGTTTTCACATGCGCAACCTGAGAACATATATTCTGCGCCCAAGAAAGCATCCACTTCTGCTCCATTGGTGGAACCGTTAGCATCGATCAAATTCGTGCTAAGACCAGAAGGACGCGTGGTCGTATAACGCTCATAGCTCCCCCCAATAATCCCTTCAACAGAGAAGGCGTTCATCATTTCTGGCACCCATATTGCGTAACCACTCAAGTGTAAAATTTGCGCATCCAAATGACCTGCATCATGGTCCACATCTGCAAAGAGCTTGGCGTAATCGGCGTTAATGCCCAGACCGTAATCGCCAATCACACGGTCAAACCCGACATAACAGCCAATCGAGTTGTAATCAAAGCCCTGCTGAGAAAGACCCTTGCTTTTAAAACTTCCCAAATTATCAATGACTCCTGCATACACTCTAGAAGGCTTGGTATCATCTAAGCAGCAAGCATTGCAGATTGAATCGTATTTCAGCTTGTTCACCCTTCTGTGTAATTCATGGAGCTCTCTTTGAAGTCTCACATTCGTTTCATTCACTGAAACAAGGGAAACCTGGCCAATGGAGCCATTTGAGTTTGGCGTGATGGTGGGGGCTAATTCTAATTCAATGAAATTGGGCAGATAGACAACTTGAGGAATGAAGCCGATGGGGAAGTTTACGAAATCAACAGTCGAATACGTTCCGGTCACTCCACGGTCTGCTGAGAGTAAAATGACGACCCCTTCTGATGTGATGCTCCCGGGTAGGGCATTGAGCACCAACGTGCTGCTCACATTCACTGTACCCGTTGCTGCGACATTCCCTAAAATCGTGGGTGTTTTGATTAAGTTCAGCTGTAAGACGGATGACCCTGTCTGGTTATAGTCATAAGCAAGGATATCTCCACTTGTGATCAGGGTGCCGCCAGTGAAATTAATGTTCTCTGTCGAAGAGCCAACGATACTCGTCAGATCATTATTGATTAGACCCCCAGTGATATTCATTGTTCCTCCAGGGCCCGCATGGAAGATGGCTCCCTGAGTATTGTTGATCGTACCTCCTGCAACCGTCACACTTCCCCCAGCCCCCGTAGGCCCTAAGCTCACCCCAAGCCCCGTATTTGTCACGGTCGTTGTGCCTGGACCCTGAATGGTCATATTTCCGCCAGCTCCACTAGGACCAAAGCTAGATCCAGGTCCATTGTTTACAACCGTCGTCGTACCAGTTCCACCAACGACCATATTGTCACCGGCGCCAGAAGGGCCAAAATGGGCTCCCGCACCGCTGTTTGTCACGAGGATAGTACCTGAGCCTCCAATCGATAGATTGCCTCCAAGTCCGAAAGGTCCAATCTCTGCAGAGGCTCCGCTGTTGGTTACCGTCGTTGTCCCAGATCCAGTGATCGACATATTTGCGTTGCTTCCTGTTGGACCCATCAATGCAAAAACACCGCTGTTAGTGACGTTTGTCGTTCCAGCGCCTCCGATCAAAAAGCTGCCGTTGTTTGCTGTAGGGCCCATGAAAGCGGCTGGACTTGCGTTTGTTACCGTTGCAGTTGTCCCAAGGTCTGCTGCAATCGTCATGTTATTGAGTGGCGAAATCGCAGCATTGTTTTGCAACGAAGCCGAATTGACGGTGAAGCCATAGGGGCTAAGCGTTGTGTTATTGACGAGCAAACCCGTGCCTGAAGCGAGAGCCGGGGTTTGTTTAATTTGGAAAATCTGGGTCGATTTCGACACAAGCGATGTGGGTGGATTGAATGTCAGCATGGTTCCATCGGCTAAACTCAATGTTGTCGATGAATTTAAGATCAGAGGAACTTCTACAATGTGGGAGCCTCCTGTGACGCTAATTTGAGCATTCCCGGGGCCGCCGGTGACTTCAAAAGTCATGGTACCAGCCCCCTTGTACTGAACAATTGTATAGTCAGTCGTGGTGCCAGTGAAATTCAGCTGAGCCAAGTTCACATCTTGAGGTGCGGTCCCATCCGCATTTGCTAAAGTGATCGTAACCGAAGAAGCGCCTACATTACCTAAAGTTGCCACATCATTCGTCGCGCCATTGATGCCAGGAGCGCAAGTTGGAAGCCAGTTATTCGCATCTCCCCAGTTGCCAGGTCCTGGGATATTCCAGCTAGCATTACAACCCGAAAAATAGAGGATCACTTGTTGGGGAGAATAGGTAATGAATGGCGTATTTATAAAAGTACCCATCGGAACAAAACTCGAAAATGCACCTGTAAGATTAGCTAGACCAGAGTCTAAAAGGATATAGAATCCCGATTCAGGCGATATCGCGCCTATTCTTTGAACGATGAGCTCTCCATCCAGCATGATCCCGCCAGGGGCAGTTATTTTTCCCACATCCCCGGTTGCATTATTAAAGCCTAAATCCAAGATCCCTTGAGAGGTTTGCGTATAGGTAGTAGTCAGCGATAAAAGTCCATTATCGACGAGAAGTCCAGAGTTAAATACGCTGACAGCACTATTGGGAAAAGAGGTGAGGTAAAGCGCACCATTATTCGAGATCGATACAGCTGTGTTATGTGAAAGAGCATTTGCAGCGGCAATCGTCAGAGATCCGTTGACAATCGATGTAGGGCCGCCGTAGGTATTCCCAATATTTGTTAGGGTTAAATTCGATCCATTTGTGAGTGTGAGGCCCCCACTTAAACCCACGAGGGATCCATCAAACATCTTTGTCAATCCGCCATTGATCGTCAAAATCCCAGAACCTAACTTTACAGTGGATGATGCGAAACCACTTTCAAGGCTTTTGATCGTGTTGTTATAAAGATCTAAATCCAAAGTGCCACCGGCATTCAACACGTATGAAGAAGGGGCGGAAAACGCATTGATATTCCCCGCTTTCAGCGTGGCGCCCGTATTAATCGTGGTAGTTCCTGTATACGTATTTGCAGAGGTCGCCGTCGACAAAAGTAAAGTGCCCCCGTCGAGAGTTAACCCACCATTACCTGAGATACCGCCTGAGAAGCTGCCCCCATTTTCAACTGACAAGGTCCCACCAGCTAATGTTCCCGTGAGCACGCTGCCTGTACCCGAAAGACTTTTAATCTTGTTGTTAAAATTATTCAAATCTAGGGTACTTGTCACGGTGTAATCCGAAGTGCTGCTAAAAGCTGTTGGGCTACCCGCCTGTAGAGTTCCAGCATTAACCTTCGTTGGGCCTGAATAAGTGTTGTTACCTGATAAATTCAACAGCCCGCCATTCACAATGAGGCCGAGTTTATCAGACGACCCATCGATGATATTTCCTGAAAATGCACCTCCATTCGTGACCGATAAAGAGGGGGTGGCTCCAGTACCTGAATTTGAGGCCACAGTGCCAGCCCCGTTTAGGCTATAAATCGTATTGGAATATCTGTTGAGGTCTAAGGTTGCCCCTGATTCTACTGTGAATGCAGAACTTGGTGCAAAAGCTGTTGTGCTGCCTGCCTGAAGGGTTCCAGCGGCAACATCTGTTGGACCTGTGTAGGAGCTTGTGCCAGAAAGGGTTTGAGTATTTGATCCCTCTTTTGTAAAAGAACCTCCCGTTCCTGAAATCGTCCCTGAGAAGACGGGGTCTGGACTTGTTGGATCTACAATTAACTCTTTATTTCCGAGTAATATTTTGCCACTTCCAGTCAGATCGCCGATCGACGCCGAGGCCGCGACCCCTTGGATGTCAAAAGTTCCTATAACATCGACAAAACCAGTTGGAGCTAACTGGCCAGCCCCGATCAGTTGTAACGTTGTTCCGGTACCAATTGTCGTGCCACCTGTGTAGCTGTTTGCAGCGTTATTTAACTGAAGAACCCCACCCGTGATTAGGGAGAGAGCCCCGCCCCCGGTAATTTTCCCATCAAAAGTTCCCCCATTGACCAGGGTAAGAGTGAACGTGTTCCCTATTGTTACATGCGTCGTATCATCACCGCTAGAAAGGGAATAGATTTTGTTGGAATTATTGATCATGAGTTGTGCTTGATCAAATAGGGTCACAGGGGAATTGGGCGACAGCGTATTTGGTGCTCCACTGCCGGAAGCCAAAATGGCAGTACCAAAGACTTTTGTAGGTCCAGAATAGGTATTTAATCCCGAGCCAGTTAGAGTAAGAGTTCCACTCGTTAAGCTCACTCCCCCTTGTCCTGTGATGCCGCCGCTAAAGCTAAAGCCGCTCCCATTTGCGATTGTCAATATACCCGCCAACCCTCCTGTTGTGACGCTCCCAGCGCCTTGAAGGCTATTAATCGTGTTGGGGAAGTTGTGTAAATCTAAAGTTCCTGCCACAGTAAAATCAGAATTCGCAGAAAAGGCGGTCGAGCTGCCGGCCTGTAGAGTTCCAGCAGAAACATTTGTTGCCCCGTAATAGGAATTGTTTCCAGAAAGGATGAGCGTGCCGCCATTGGCAGTGAGCCCCCCATTTCCAGAGATGTTACCACCGTAGGCTCCTCCACTTGAAACGGTAAGAACAGTGGTAGAGGCAAGGTTAACAGCTGTGTTCCCGCTTCCTGATAAGGAAAAAATCGTATTGGAGGCATTTACATTCAATTGACCAGAGCCAGATAGGATAAAGGGAGAGTTAGAAGAGAGTGCGGTTGTATTTCCTGCATTTAAAATCCCACTGCCGGAAATTGTGGTGGTTCCCCTATAATCATTTGTTCCGGTTGGCATTAATGTGAGGCTACCCCCAGCCAGTGTGATCCCCAATACGTCCGGAGCAGCGGCTTGAGTGATTTGCCCTGTAAAGGTTAATCCATTTCCATTTGTAATTGTCAAAATGGCGGGACCAGGCCCTGCCGTCGACGTCACAGTACCAGCCCCAGCTAAACTATAGACCGTATTGGAAGCTGCGTTCAAATCTAAAGTAGCCCCTGACGCAACAGTAAAGGCAGAGCTAGGGGAAAATGCCGTGGGACTGCCCGCTTGAAGAGTGCCAACAGCAACATTTGTTGGCCCTGTATAGGTATTATCTCCTGCAAGGGTTAACGTGAATCCTCCGTTTAACTCAAAAGAACCCCCTGTCCCTGAAATATCTCCAGAATAGGTCTGACTAGAGGTTGGGGTCACGACCAACTGATTGCTTCCAAGCAAGATGGATCCAGCCGTTGAAGATCCTGCTAAGGTTCCAATCTGTACTGGAGAAGCCGTGCTCTGGCTGATATCAAAAACTCCGTTGACTGTCACAGCTCCAGTTGGCCACAAGGCTCCAGGCCCGACTAACGCCAAAGTCCCACTGGTAATCGTCGTCCCGCCTGTATACGTGTTCACTCCGGTGAGTGTTAAGATTCCTCCTTTCAATGTCAGCCCGACAGTACTACCTACAGCTCCGTTGGAGATCACACCAGAAAAAGTTCCCCCATTTGAGCCCTTATTAATCGTTAACACCGGGCTCCCCGCCACGCTTGACAGCACACTGCCAGATCCGCTGAGGCTTCCAATCGCGTTGCTCTTACCATTCAAATCGATCGTTCCTGTCCCGGTCACCGTATAGTCGGAATTGGGAGAAAACGTATTCGTGCTCACTCCCCCTTGCAAGGTAGCTCCGCTTGCAATTGTGGTGGGGCCAAAATAGGTGTTTAATCCCGAGCCGGTTAAAGTAAAAATTCCACCAGTTAAATTGATCCCCCCATTACCCGTGATTCCCCCAGAGAATGTGCTCCCGTGAGTCAACGTTAAAATTCCGCTTAAATCACCCGTTATAACACTACCAGAGCCAGAAAGGCTGTAGATTTCGTTGGCAAAACTATTCAAATCAAGAGTACCCGAGCCCGTGAGCGTCACCCCCATCGCATTGGGAGAGAATGTATTTTCAGCGCCAGCTCGTAAAGTAGCCGCTGTTTGTACAGTAGTGCCACCAGAATAGGTATTATTACCTGAAAGCGTTTGCGTTCCAGCCACCAGAGTGATTCCAACTGTGTCCGGAGTTGGTGTTGTGAGCCCATCAGCGATGATCCCTTCAAAAGTGCCTCCGGTATTGATCGTCAAAACAGGAGTTGCGCCGGTGTTTGAGTTGGATGTGACAAGCCCGTCTGGTCCCCCCCAAAGGCTTCCGATGGTTTGGCTCACACCATTTAGATCCAATGTATTATTGTCCACAATGTGTTTTGAAAGGGAAGAAAAGGCATTGATGGCACCTGCTCTCAGGATCCCTGTCTGGGCAACATTGGTATCCCCAGAATACGTATTCAGCCCAGTCCCAGATAAAGTCAGTGTTCCTCCAAAGACATTCAGCCCAACAATTCCACTTCCGTCGGTGATCGCACCAGAAAAAGTTCCCCCATTTGAGCCATTATTGATCGTTAACACAGGGCTCCCCGCCGCGCTTGAAGTCACACCACCAGCCCCGCTGAGACTTCCAATCGCGTTGCTCTTACCATTCAAATCGATTGTTCCGGTCACAGTATAATTGGAATTAGGCGAAAACGTATTTGTGTTCACTCCCCCTTTCAAGGTCGCTACGTTTGCAATTGTGGTAGGACCAGAATAGGTGTTGGTTCCTGAAACTTTAAAAGTTCCTCCACTCAGAGTAAGCCCAACCGGCGCATTCCCATCGATGATTGCGCCAGAAAAGGTTCCCCCATTTGAACCGTTTGTGAGCGTCAAAATAGGAGGTGCACCACTAGATGATGTCACAGTTCCATTTCCAGAAAGGCTTCCAATTGTGTTGCTAAAACCAGTCAAGTCCAAAGAGACTGGATTCGATGTTGGATTAAACACCAGATTAGACCCCGACCCAAAGGCGGTCGTGCTGCCAGCCTGTAGAAGGCCTATTTGAATCGTCGTTGCCCCGGTGTAGGTATTATTCCCTGACAAAAAGAGAGTTCCTGGACCATTTACGATCAAACCATGCGGACCACTGCCATCAGAAATGGCTCCACTAATGATCAAGGGAGCGTCTACTGTGTTTTGATTGATTGTCAGATCTTGGTTGAGCACCAATGGACATGAGATGGTTTGAGTATAGACTGTGGTCGCATCCACAGAAATTGAGGGAGACGTGCCATCCATTGTCAGTGTGTTGGGCGAGCTTCTTGCAATGGTAAAAGGCTGGATGCTACCCGCCTGTCCGTTGCCAAAATTCAACTGATTGACTGTAAAAAATCCATCGACCGTTACAGTATTTGGTACCGCTGAACTCGCAAAATCAAACGTGGCCACATCAGTAGTGGCGTTCGGGGGTCCTGTAATTGGTAACCAATTACCAGGAACACTCCAAAGCCCGTTTGGAACATTCCAAATATATGTAGTAGTGCCCCACACTGTAGCAGGGAGCATCAGAACCACGAATAACGTCCTGATCCATTTCATGCGATTCTCCTAATATCAAAATTTAATTTGTCGTAAATTTCTACATAACTCATCCTCCAATTATTGACTAATTTTTTTGTAAACAAGCTGATCTTACTCGCTCTTTTTTATGCTTTGTTCTACTTTAGTTTTCAGGCGACCTCTACATTTAGAAGCGCTTATACTTGGAGAATCATGTACTCATGCACACTTTCTTATTGTCGGAAAGCTCTTGGATTGGCGAAGGCAAAGTGATTTTAGGCTCGCAACCGCAGCCGATTCACTTTTACACCCGTTGGGTCATCGGCCCGCTTGTTGATGGCACCGTTACGTGCGAGCAGAGGGTTGAAATGGAAAAGGGGATCGGAACAGTTAACAACCAAATCGTTTTGTCGAATATCACTCCCCATGCGTTTGAAATCACACTGACAAGCGACCAGCTGCAACGGGTCCAAGGGCACGGATTGATCGATCCTAAAACCGTAGCCTGGGAGTTCCGAGGACTCCCAGACTTTGAAGGATTTGAAGTGTACGAGCTCCAAGAAAATGGGGACTACCTCTTCCACGCCGAATACATTACGATGGAGCAAGTCGACACCGTCATCGACGGCCGCATCTGGCGCAAATCAAGTCGGGTTTAAAACCCGACTTCAAGCCCTAATGTCATCCCCTGCATGGAAAAATTACCAGATCCTAAAGCAAATTGGTTGAAGTAAAAAAATAGACGCTGCTCCCATCCGATGTGCGCCTTAATTTGGAAATCGCAGAGTGTTATAGCATATTGCAAAGCAACCGAATACTCTACCGTCGGTGTTGCCGTATGCTCTGTTGCAGTTCCCTCAATGACAAAAACGGGCGGTAGACCTTCACCAAGGGAGCTTTCCGAAAACTCAGGCAACTTAAAAGTGGAATATAAAATAGAGCCTCCGAAATGGCCCAGCACTGAAAAACCACATCCGAGTTTCCAATCTGTCCAAATCCCCCCCTCTGCTCCATAGCCAGTAAATTTCTCAGTAAGAGTAAAACGTCCAAATGTTGAATTATTCGTAGAAGGCATCTGCAAATCGCCTCCCATAATCAACGTTTGTTTCACCCACGCTCCTCTAAAGCCCAAGTGTGGACGTAAACTCAAGCAGTCGCCAAAGGTCAACGTGCGCGCCAAATCGATATCGACGTAGGATAGATTTCCATACCACTTTGTCGATAAGGAATTAAAGACAACTTGGCCAATTGAATTTCCAAAGGCTTGAAAGAAGGGAAAACTATTTGTGTTTGGGATAATATACTGCTTATGTGTTGAAGTTGGGGCAATCAATACTTGTGCAAAGTCACTCTTAGACTCGATCGGAAGATAGGTATAAAGCGCGTTTAGTTCCCAACACTCACACGGCAACTGATAGCCCGCATTGACTCTAAAACCGCTTGTATACTCGAAGCCAGGCTGAATACCCGTAGGGAATGCTTTTTTCAATACAGGATCGGGAAAATCATCAATGAATGTTCCCGCTCTCAAGTTATCTTGTCGAACGCTCATGTAGAGCCATTCAGCCCCAACATTAAATCTAGACTCGCAGCAAGTGGATTCAAAATCATCCACACCAAAATTAGCGTGGATAAACGAACTAAAACCCACTAGGCTAACGCTAAGTAGCAATGTAATAACAACCCATCTCGTCTTCATAACACCTCCTTATGTATATTCAATTGATCATGACGGGGACGTACTTTAAATTGTATTGACCCCTTCCAAAAGATATATTGTAATATTTTTGGCCCTTCTGAATCGCATCGAGAGCAGTTTTTGCACCTTGCGAAACCTGAGAAAATTCTATCCCGGTTCCTCCCAGAATGTAATTGAAGACCGGTTTATTGTTATCGAAGGCCTTCAGCATGGCCTGTCTGTTCTCGACAGCTGCATCTAACCATTTGCTTACATTGACAAACACCTCTTGGGTGGCATCAAAGCGACTATCGTCCTCTGGATAAATGGCGTCGTAAATATCCATCACCTTCATACACAAAGTGGTAAAAGCAGAGCCCACCCCCCACGTGGCTAGCGCAATTTTCTCAACCCGCTCTGACAGTTTCGCTTTTTTCAAAGCAAACCAATAAGCTGTGGAAGGGGACAGGAAAGGGGGATCCCCAGCCTCCCACTTAATTTTGTCGGTCGAACAATATTCCCCTTTTATCACCTTGAACCACATCTGAAAGGCACGCGATGTGTTGACCAACTGCTGAGACGCTTCTAACAGCCGCGTTGCGATCTGAACTGTCCGGGTAAGCTGTGGAACAAACGGGATGTTGGCAAGAGTGGCATTGACAAACGTGCCAGCTAACAGTTGTCCCGAAGATTGGGGTTGTGTATATAGATGAAAACGGCGATACCAGCGCCAACCTGCGTGCACTTTTTTCAGGGCAAGAAACACTGCCCACATATAAGGGGACGCAGTTGAGGTGTAATAAAAAGAAGCTCTCTGAATCAGAGGATCGATCAAATGCATGTAGACCATACCATTGTTACTACCACCAAGCTATGAACGCTCCCATCCTAACAGTCAACCAGCTTTGCACTCAATTAAAAATTGGAGTTCAAAGCACAACAATTGTAGACAGTCTCTCCTTTGCGTTATACCCAGGAAAAACATTAGCTCTCGTTGGGGAATCGGGGTGTGGAAAAACAATGACGGCCCTCTCCTTGATGCGCATTCTTCCAACGCCTCCCGCCCTGCCATCGACAGGAGAAGTCCTCTATCGTGGCCGCAATCTTTTAACGGCGACGGAAAAAGAGATGAGGCAGGTGCGCGGGGGCAAAATCGGCATGATCTTTCAAGATCCCACGGCGGCCTTGAATCCCGTTTACACAATCGGCAATCAACTCGTCGAAGTCGCCAATCTACACCTGAACCTCTACGATGACGCGGCAGAGGTACGTGCGATTGCCGCTCTGCACGAAGTTGGAATGCCCCACCCACGTACCCTATTAGAGATGTATCCCCACCAACTCTCAGGAGGGATGCGGCAACGGGTGATGATCGCGATGGCTCTCCTAGGCGAACCCGATATTTTGATTGCCGACGAACCCACCACAGCTCTCGACGTTACCATTCAAGCACAGGTGCTACAACTGATCCGCACCATTCAACAGAAACGCAACATGGCAGTCCTCCTCATTACCCACGATATGGGCGTCGTAGCTGCTTGCGCCGATGATGTGACCGTCATGTATGCGGGACAAAAGGTCGAGAGTGCTCCAGTTATTCCCCTCTTTGATCACCTATCCCACCCCTATACACAAGGGCTCTTTGCCTCTCGTCCAGCCATCCACAAGCCAAAAGAGAAACTCCACACCATCCGCGGTCAAGTTCCATCGCCTCTTCACTACCCTTCTGGTTGTCGCTTCCACCCCCGTTGCCCCTACGCCATGGAGAAGTGTGCGCAAAAACCGGTGCCACTCTTTCATCCTTGGGGAAAAGAGGAACAACAGACGCGCTGCTTGTTGTACGATGGCACTCAAGAAAGCGAAGAGAAGAAACGCAACTGGAACGACGCCTCATGAACGGTGAGATCTTGCTGAAAGTCTCTAACCTCAAAGTCGATTTCCCGATCACCCGCGGCCTATTCAAACGGGTCGTAGGGGCCGTCAAAGCGCTGGACCAAATCGATTTCACCTTAAAAAAGGGAAAAGTCCTAGGGATCGTCGGAGAAACGGGATCAGGAAAAACAACTCTAGCGCGCGCGATTTTGCGTTTAATCCTCCCTACGTCTGGGTCTGTGGAATTTGCTGGACAAAACGTCGCCCACCTCCAAGGAGCCGCTCTCAAGCAGTTCCGTCGCGATGCACAAATCATTTTTCAAAATCCCTACACCTCGCTAAACCCTCGCAAACGGATCGTCGACATCATCGCAGAAGGCCCCAAATTTCACGGACTCGTCACCACCCCTGCTGAGCAAGAAGCGCTCGTCGCAGAGACGTTGCGGCAAGTGGGACTTCCCCCTGAAATGCTCTTACTCTACCCCCACCAGGTCTCTGGAGGGCAACTGCAACGGATTTGCATTGGCCGGGCGATTGCCCTTCGTCCCCAAATGATCATCTGCGATGAAGCCGTCTCCTCACTAGACGTCTCTGTCCAAGCGCAGATTTTGAACCTCCTCCAAGAGCTCAAAGACACTCTTGGATTGAGCTACCTCTTTATTTCCCACGATCTTTCCATCGTCAAATACCTCAGCGATGACGTGTTGGTGCTCCATCTCGGAAAAGTCGTCGAGCAAGGGGAAACAGAAGAGGTCTTTAGGAGGCCAAAAGCAGATTATACCAAGGAGTTACTGGCGTCTATACCCCCACGAGAGCCCAAATTGAGGCAATAAAGCTCTATGACTCAATCGACTCATTTTATGGCTCACGCAGTGATTTTGAGTCGATTGAGTCATATTTAACAATGTATTTGACTCAATCAACTCAAAATGCAATAATGAGTCAAAAGGTGAGTCATAATGAAATTCCCTGAATTAGAATCATCCACAGTAGAATGGAAAAGTTCATTTCCTGAAAATGAGCAAATCGTAAGAACTATCGTCGGTTTTTGTAATAGGTTCGGCGGAAAGCTCGTGATTGGCGTTGCCAATAATGGAGAAATTGTAGGAGTAGATGAAAGTGTTGCTGAAAGGCAAATGGAATACCTCGATAAAATGATCTATGAATCTTCCGCTCCCCCAATCATCCCCTTGGTTCACACACAGAGGTTTGGTGACAATGTCGTCCTTCTCATAGAAGTTTCTGCCGGGATGAATAAACCCTATTACATCAAATCGCTAGGAATGGAAAAAGGTGCCTTCGTTAGACTTGGTAGAAGCACCATGAAAGCCAATGCCGATATGATCGAGGAATTGAAATGGAGTTCAAGAGGATTGCATTTCGATTTAACCAGTCTCTACCATTCTACGGTGGAAGATCTTGATATGGCCGCCATCGAAGATTTTTTTGGCCTCAGTAAGGGAAAGAAAAAAAGTTCTATCGATGCAATTTTGTCCTCTTATAATATCGTTCATGAAGAACATAAGACAAAATATCCCACGGTAGCAGGGGGGCTTTTGTTTGGTAAATATCCAGAAAAACACCTTCCAGAGGCATTTATTATCTGCTCTAGGTTTTCCGGAACTTCAGGAAGAACCGCCTTGGCTTCTCTGGACTGCAAAGGTACTCTTTTCGAGCAGTTTGAAATGGCTTTTGGATTCATTGTGAAACATCTTGATCGTTCTTTTGTCATCCGGGGGAAAAAGCGAGAAGAAAAACTAGAAATTCCGGAAGTTGCCATTCGAGAAATTCTTTTAAATGCCATTGTACACAGAAATTATCATATACAGGCCCCAATCAAGATCGCTATTTACGACAATCGGATAGAAATTTTCAGTCCCGGTGATTTTCCCGGACCTATTAATGCCTCAAATCTGCTTTCAGGGCTTACATATATCCGCAATCCCGGGATTAGCAAAATTTTCAGGCAAGCAAAATATATTGAAAAACTGGGCTCCGGCTTTTATAACCTTTTCCACTCATATGATCATTGGGGCCTCAAATCTCCCGAAGTCTTCGAGGGTGAAAATTATATAAAATGCGTTTTGCCACGAGAAAAAAGAAAGGACATGCAAGGACTCGAAGATGCCGATGAAGAAGAAAAAATCCTCAACTTATTCAATCAAACAGAAGAGCTATCCATCTCCGATGTGATTGCAACATTAGGCATCGCAAGAGCCACTGCAGGAAGACGTTTAAACAGCCTGGTAATAGCCCATAAATTGAAAAAAATCGGATCCGGAAGATCAACGAGTTATAGAAAAGCCAAATTAAAGTGACTGCACTTTTTGTTTAAAAGTGCTATAATCGACCTCTATGAAAGAAAGTGCATCCTTAGATGCCGCTGCAACTCTAAAAAAGACGCAGACGGCCTACCTCTGGACCCATATTTTGAATACCCCTTTCTGGGCGCTATTCAACATGCTCCCCTTCATTTTGTATAAAGATTTGCACGCGACGGTATTGCAAATTACGGCCATTATTATTTTAAAACCCGCCACTTCCCTGTTTTCTCTGTATTGGAGCAGTTTGATTGAAAAAAGGAAGGACCGCCTTTTGTCCAATCTCGTTTGGGCTCGTCTCTTAAGCCATCTTCCCTTTTTCTTTTTTCCGTTTATCGACAATCCCTGGTTCTTCATCGCTTCCTTTGGGCTCTACATGATGCTTGCTCGCGGCACGATCCCCGCTTGGATGGAAGTGTTAAAATTAAATGTCCCTGAAGAAACGCGCAAACAGACTTTTGCCTATAGCCACACATTAGGTTATGTCGGAGCAGCACTTCTCCCCTTCCTCTTGGGAGGGTTGATGGACCATTACCACGAATCGTGGCGCTGGATATTCCCCGTCACAGCACTGATTTCTTTGATAGCCATTGTGCCCAAGCTGCGCATTCCGATTGTCATAGAACCTACAGAGGCTCCACAAGAGACTTCTCTTTCCTTTTCGGAACAATTGATTAAGCCTTGGAAAAGCGTTTGGGCCCTCATCCTCAGACGCCCCGACTTCTTAAAGTATCAAATGGGTTTTATGTTAGGCGGCGCCGGGCTGATCGTCATGCAACCCGCCTTGCCCCTATTCTTCGTCGACTCTTTACACTTAACCTACATGGAATTAGCTGTAGCGTTGACGATGTGTAAAGGGATTGGATTTGCTCTAGCCTCTCCCACATGGGCCAAAGTAATGGGAACAATCCACATTTACCGGTTTAATGGATGGGTCACCATGCTCGCGTTTTTCTTTCCCCTTTGTTTGATTGCAGCAGAAATGAACCTCTCATGGCTCTACCTCGCTTATCTCCTTTATGGGATCATGCAAGCGGGCAGCGAAATGAGCTGGAACTTGTCCGGCCCGCTCTTTGCCAAAGATGAGGAAAGCTCTCTATATACCAGCGTCAATGTACTCACAGTTGGTCTGAGAGGCTGTTTTGTCCCCGCAATCGGCAGCTTGCTCATGACTCTCATCCATCCCACTAGCGTCATGTTGATCGGAGGATTATTATGCCTCCTCTCGACCGGTTACATGTGGAAGATCGCAATACCGATTAAACGCAGAGTCGGGGAGACGCAATGACGCAGAGGGGGCGAGCAGCTGCTTCTCTGTGTTAAAGTAAATTTAGAAGCTACTTGGAAAGGGTGTGATGCCTTAGCCTAAAATAGGCTGCTAGGTCTTGGGATAGCGGGGAAGGGCTATTTGTTTGAAAACAGCTTCTGTCGATCGCCATCTGTGCTTTCATGATAGCCACTTGTTTCGCCTCATCAAATTCAGGATGGTTTAGCTCTGCAAGATAGTCGGCCAAATGATTGAACGCAATGGTTTGGAGTTGTGTTTGGAAAAGCGTCAATGGGGGAGGCTCAAAGCCAAAATCCTCTGAAAGATGTTGCAACATGATAGAGATAGAGGCTTTCCCTATCAAAGCGCCATAATGCAAAATCCACTCCCATTGCATTCTTAGCGCATCTGAAGAGGCTTCTTCTATTCTTTGCATGATCTCGACCTCAACTTGGATCTGGGCAGCTTGAAAAAGCGCCTCTATTGAGGGACGATGATGTCTTTGCACCTCTGATAAGGGGGCATCTACAACGCTGTGGTAAGGCCGTGCCATCCACAATTCCCGGATCTGATGGGATGTTTCTCCTAGAAACTCAAAAGCGCTTGGATCTTGCTTGACCTGCACAAAAAATGCCTTGCAACGGTTGACATGAGAAATAGCGCTGCTTCCAGATGCGGCGATCACTGTTTGGGCAAGTTGTTCGTGCAAAGCGATAAAATCCGACAGATCGTTCTGAAATACCCTTTGCTTAATCCTGAAGAGGTGTTTGGCGACTTGAGTCACTGTTTTTCCAGACACCAATTGCTCGAGCATCTCTTTCCGCGTAATAAAAAGTGCTGCGTGAGCATCGAGCAAATCAAGGCGCTGAGGGGCTTCTGAAATCAACTGCTCAGCCAGCGTCCAGCCCACACGCTGGCAAGGATGGGGATAGGCTGTCTGCTCCGTAACAAGAGAAACTGAAAACGTCTCAGGAAGTAACCGGTTGATCGTTTGCGTCGAGGGATCTAGCTCCGATGTTCCTTGGATCGTGACCGTTTCCCAAGGAAACAATTTTACCGTCTGCGTCAATAAGCAAAAGCGATCTGAGGCATGTGCTAAGGTGGCAATTGGCGTTTTTTTCACTGCAAAGCGCGCTTGGGGGTTTGTTGCAATTTCATAACGGTTCAACAACGAAAGCACCTTCATGCGGAACAGGTCTGCTGTTTGTTCAGGCAAACGGGTGTTAAAAGCCGCTTGCGAAATCATCGGCGTCGTCGCCTGATGGGGCGCTTGCGCGCCAGGGAAATAGCGTACAATGGGCATCACAATGCGGGGAAGATGGATCGCAGGCAATGGGACAGCGCGTCCCATCATTTTGGTGTGCTTGAGAGATTGGTTATAGGTATCGATGGAACTTCGGATCGAATTGGCTAGCGGAAGTTGTAATGAGCGAATATCAATTCGATGCGTATTGATCGTTTCAATCGCCTTCAATAACTCCGTTTTTGCCTTTTCACTACTGCGCCTCAAAACGCGATTGAGCAACTTGCGCATCAAGTGAACCGTCTTTGATAAGGTCGATCCCTTCTGCTTCTTGATTGCATGCTGCGCAAATGCCTCTAAACGAGCAGCAGCACTGGACAAACGATCCGACATATCAGAAGAAGAGCACAAGCCCTTGTTTCCCAGATCTCTACCTGCCATTTCAGATCCTGTTGCTACTCTTGAGGAGGAGGTTTGCCGCAGGGCGCTTCTACGCGCACTGAGGTTCCTTCAATCACATCGATTGCGTTGCCCTTCTCTAGGGCATCTTTGAAAGAAATGAGTTCGCCTCGCTTGAGATACTCGAATGCACGCGCCTCTTTTGGATACGTCTCCAAACGCGATCCCAGCTGTTTTTTCCCATCTGTGCCGCACAAGTAAAACCTCTTGCCTCCAAACGCATCGACAGGAGGACTAATCACCCGATACATCTCTCTAGCTGGCAAAAGAGGCCAACCTGCCTGTGGCTGACGCAAAATCAAATAGGTCATTTTCAATGAGCTTAAATTGATCGATGCAGCTCTTTGGATTTCTTTGATCAAATACGGCTTTTCAAGCTCCCGTTGCGCATAGCAAGGGCTTCCTTTGACTTTCAGAGCAGGACATTCCCCCTTCCACACGCAGGGAGCCTGCACTGGAACTCCCTTTGCTACAAGAGAATCGCGCAAAGAAAGAACGGCATCGTTCGCCTCTTGCGCAGAGCTTTCGACGATCAACAAAAATCCATCCTCTGTCAGATAATGTTTCATCAATCTTTCAATGAACGCTTGTGTGCCTGTTCGATCACCTTGGAATAGATCTTGAAGGCAATGTCCCACGATGATCAAGTCAAACCGCTGTTCGTCAGGCAGATTCCCTTTCAAGCAATTCCATTGTCGAATCGAAAGGGGAAACCCATAGCGTCCACAAACCTCGGCAGCCATGTTAAGAGCACTTAAATTCCGATCTGTAGCGACCACTTCGCGAGCCCCGTGTCGCAGCGCAGCAAAAGCAAATGCCCCAGGACCACTGCACAGATCCAACACCCGATTTGGCGTTCTTGGCAACTCTCCCAAAAGCGACATCCCTTCTTGGTAATGGATTACCCATTGATAGAGAAGATAGGCGCCCAAAAGATCTCTATCGGCAAAATAATCGGACCCAACAAGGGACCTGCCGTTGTGCGATTCTGCCCGCAGACTAGTCACAGCCTCGACAACACCTCGAAATTCGCGCGTCTGCAAGACGTCAGCCGGCCCTGCCAACTTATGAAAACGTCTCCACACACCGAGCAGCAATGGCATCACGGCTTCGAGATCCAACGGAATTGTACGCGATTCATTTTTAGACATCGTTTTACTCAAATATTAATTCCATTTCCCTTTCACTCATCGGGCGCCAAGATCCCACTGGCAAATTGCCCAAGACCAAGCCGCCGATTCTCATCCGCGTGAGTTCCTTCACCTTTAAACCAGCCGTTTCGAGCAATAGGCGCACTTCCCGCTTTTTCCCTTCTGCGATTACGACTTTCAAAGTACCGCGGCGCACCTTGCTGACGCGTATTGGTTTTACAAATACCCCTTCGACAAGAACGCCGCCCCCAATCTTTTTCAAATGCGCGTCTTCGATTTCCGCGTCGACTTTCACTAAATATTCTTTCTCAATATCGGCAGAAGGGTGGATGACGCGATTGGCAAAGTGACCATCATTCGTCACAAGCAGCAGCCCCTCCGTCTCTTTATCAAGGCGCCCCACTGTAAATAAGCGATACGGCACCTCTCCAAACAGATCGAAGACGATCCGATCGTCACCGTGCTTCACAGCTGTGCACAGGTAGCCAGAGGGTTTATTGAGAATGTAGTACACTTTGGGTTCATGAGAAGTCACTTTTTTCCCTTCGCAGACGATTTCGTCGCTTCCATCCACAAGGGTCTGAGGCAATTTTTCGACGCGACCATTCACAGTCACCCGTCCGGCAAAGATCAACGCCTCGCAGGCACGCCTAGCGGCGACTCCTGCCGCTGCCATGTATTTAGCCAGTCGTATTTTCTTCCCTTGCAAAGACGTCATTAAATTATTCCTGTTTCCCTGATTGCAGTAAAATTGAGTATTGAACCCGGCTCATTGTAAAGGAATTATGTCTAAAAAGCAAGAAAGATCGCTAAAAAAGCCCCGCGTTTACTAATAAATTGAATTATGGTAAAATAAGCCTCAGGCGGGCAGATAGATCTACCCCTAAAGAGTAGTGACCAAAACATCTTGATCAAAGGTGGTTTTATGAACATTAACTCGGTAAATACAGACCCTACAGACCCAAATAGCCCTTTCTATGACCCTACGCTCGATCCCTTAAGCACGGCCAACGTGCTCAACCAAGTCCCAGCCGTAGTCAATACGCCAGCTCCATCAGCAACCGATGACAGTACTAACCCAATCGATGCGGTTAAAAAAGGAAAGAGGCATCGTCGTCATGCACGCCTTCAAGAAGACCTCAAAACGACGATCCAAAATACCCAACCGACTATCCCTGTCGAGAAGACGGGAAAAATAGGGCAATAACCCTATTCAGGCAGTTTTTTGTACGAATTGTACAAGTCGTTTGATTGCTGCTCATCAGGGAACGGGTCGTTATTGGGGAGAATGAACGGTTCGTAGTACCCGCCGTAACCCCCGCCATATCCGCCGTATCCTTCGTCGTTGCGAAGAGCATTATCTCTACCAAAATCCCCACCACCGCCTCGATCGCCGCCTCTTGCAACTACATTTGCCTCATTGCCCTCTCTAGACGGTGCTGCCCTCTGGTCAGCCCCAGACACGCTAGCCGTGCAGGCAAGCCCGCACACCACAGCCAACGCCCATATTTTCCCCTGTTTCATGCCCCCTCCCTTTTTGGTTGATAAATTCTACCCTATACCGGAATCCCCATTATTTAAAAAATATATTTTACAGAGACAAAAACCAGGAAAACTGCAGATTTTTAAAATAATTGTTTGACTTTAATTCGCTAATAATCTATAATTGAGTCATTAAACAACATAAATATTAAACAAGGAGATAATAAAATGTTAACTAATTTATCAAATACACACAAAGCATTCCTCGCAGTCGGCACAGTTGTCATGGGTCTAGCCTATGCCACAAAAAAGGCCTTTGACAAGGACGCGGGCAAAACATCGAAAGCGGCACAGAGCTGGATGCAACAAGGGCTCAACTTGTGCAGAAATTCATCGACCACGCAAAAGCTCGCTGTAGGGGTTGTTGTCTTAACAAGTGTTGCCTTCCCTCAGTTGTCGGCTACACACAAGGCTTTTGTCGCAATCGGAGCCGTCGTTGCTAGTCTAGGCATCGCCACAAAGGTTGCATACGACCTGGATCAGGCAGGATAATAGTAGCCTGTTGGAGGATCCGAAAGGTTATAATAGTAGGCACCCTTCTCGGGGTGCCTTTTTTTTTGATTGTTCTCGAAAATACTTTAAATAACTTATTGACTTTAATTCAATTTTAGTTTAGAATTGCATCGTAAAACAACAAAAACCATTGAAAGGAGATAATATAATGTCTATATTTACAAACAATTACGTAGAAACTTTTGAGGGTTTCAGAGCCCGTTTGGGAGAAGCCACTAAAACTACGGGTATAAACTTTAATGCAATCACAGAATGGTTCGGAAGAAACGTCCGTCCATTAGTCGCAAAAATGCCAGAGCTGACAAGAAATCAAAAAGCTGCTGCTGCTGTAGCGGTTGTAGCTACCTTGGCACTCATCGCCCGCTCTGCTTTTGCAGGAAAGAAAGACGCTCAACCTGCTGCAGCCCCATCGGAAAGCAAAGCAAGCAGAGCCGCTGGCTATCTGTTCATCACAGTAGCTCTGGCCGCTGCCGGCATTGCAGTCCGTATAGAGAACGTCCGCAATCGAATTGTAGCAGCGGTGTCCTCCAAGTAATGCGCTTTAGTGCATGATGCACAACAGGCACCCTTCATAGGGTGCCTTTTAATTTGAACCAAAATCCTGCTGTCAACTTAACTCTACTTGCTGGTACTTGCGCATCAAATCGCGGAAGTGCGCAGCGTCCTCGAAGCGCATCTCTTTTGCGGCCTTCTTCATTTCGGCCTCGTACCATTTTATCTTCTCTTCGATAGAGGCCGTTGTGAGATATTCGTGAGCCTTTTCTGCAGCATGGAGCACCTCGTCGACCGCTTTTGGATACTCGGCTTCGAGCTCTGCCTTAACAAGGGGGGAAATTTCGCGCGAGACGGTTGTGGGTGTGATTCCGTGTTTTTCGTTATAGGCGATTTGCAATTGGCGCCTTGCTTGGGTGATCTCCACAGTGCTACGGATTGCTGCGGTAATGGTGTCGGCGTACATGATGACGCGCCCTTCGACATTTCTGGCGGCGCGGCCGCACGTCTGGATCAGAGCGGTTTCGCTGCGCAAGAACCCTTGCTTGTCGGCATCGAGAATCATGATCAGAGTGACTTCTGGAAGGTCTAAACCTTCTCTCAGCAAGTTAATGCCAACCAACACATCAAACACTCCTGCACGCAAATCGCGGATGATCTGCATCCGCTCGATCGTATCGATGTCGGAGTGGAGGTATTTCACCTTCACTTGTAGGTCTGTCAAATACTTGGTTAACTCCTCTGAAAGGCGTTTTGTCAAAGTCGTGATCAAGACACGCCCCCCTTTTTTCGCGTGGTTGCGGATCTCATCTAAACAGTCATCGACCTGACCTTGGGCAGGACGGATTTCGATGGGTGGGTCGAGGAGACCTGTGGGGCGGATCAACTGTTCCACAACCTCTCCATTGGTCTCTGCAAGTTCCCATTTGGCGGGAGTAGCAGAAACGTAAACGACCTGATGAAAGTGGGAGTAGCTCTCCTCAAACTTCAAAGGACGGTTGTCGTAGGCGGAAGGGAGGCGAAAACCAAAATCGACGAGAGATTGCTTCCGTGCACGGTCGCCATTGAACATCGCTCCCATTTGCGGAATCGACTGGTGCGACTCGTCGATAAACAAGAGAAAATCGGATGGAAAATAGTCGAGAAGGCAGGGTGGGGGATCTCCAGGCGCGCGCATGCTAAAGTGGCGCGAGTAATTTTCAATCCCTTTGCACGTCCCCACCTCTTTTAGCATCTCCAAATCGTAAAGCGTGCGCTGCTCGATCCGTTGCCGCTCAAGGAGCTTGCCCTCTTTTTCGAAAAACGCCATCCGCTCGATCAATTCTTGTTTGATCGTATCGATCGCACGCAAGCGGACATCCTCAGGGGTAACGTGGTGGGAGCTAGGATAGAGGATCATCTCATCGACTCGCTTTCTCACCTTGCCCGTGAGAGGATCGATCTCGCTAATCCTTTCGATGTCGTCGTCGAAGCATTCGATCCGATACGCTAAATCCTCTTCATAAGCAGGAAAGATCTCTAACACATCACCCCGGACGCGAAATGTGGAGCGGGAAAAATCAAAATCGTTTCGCTTATACTGCATATCGACAAGGTGCAGGAGGATATCGTCGCGTCTGCGGCTCGTCCCCACGCTGAGCTTTAAATTCATCCCTCTGTAGTACTCTGGAGTGCCCAAGCCGTAAATGCAAGAGACAGAAGCAACGATCAACACGTCATTTCTTTCTAAGAGCGAGCGGGTGGCGCTCAAGCGCATCTGGTCGATCTGATCGTTGATCGCCATATCCTTTTCGATATAGGTGTCGGTACGGGCAATGTACGCTTCTGGCTGGTAGTAGTCGTAATACGAGACAAAATACTCAATGGCGTTGTGGGGAAAGAACTGTTTGAACTCTTGGTAGAGCTGGGCAGCCAAGGTTTTGTTGTGGGCAATCACCAACGTAGGGCGCTGCAAGCGGGCAACGACATTGGCCATGGTAAATGTCTTGCCAGACCCGGTAATGCCAAGCAGGACCTGCGCCTTTTTTCCCTCTTCTAGCCCCTGCACAAGCTTTTCGATGGCTTTGGGCTGATCCCCTTTAGGAGCAAACTCTGTGTTGAGCTGAAATTCCATATAGCATTATATCGGGGTATGCTCTCTTCTGTCTCTGGCGATGCGGGAGATTTTATTCCACATGCCACTAAGTCCCATCGCACTTTTCACCTCTTTCAAGGTGGCATTTGCGATCTCATTCATTTTGATGGTTCCCTCATAAATGATCTGCTCAACTAGACCAGGATCGTCTTCGTACTCTTTACGCAATTGCCTGATCGGATCCAAAAAGGCATTCAACACAGCAGCCAGGCGGTTTTTCACCTCGACATCTCCAATCGTTCCCTCCCGATACTTCCCTTTCAAATACTCCACTTCATCGCGATCGGGATTAAATACTTCATGCAAAGTAAAGACGGGATTTCCTTCGACAGTGCCTGGAACGTGAGCGTGAATCCGGTTTGGATCGGTGTACATCCCCTTCACCTTCTTCTCGACCGTTTTTGCATCATCGGAAAGATAAATGGCATTGTTCGCCGACTTGCTCATCTTGCCCTTCCCGTCGATGCCAATGAGAGAGGGGGATTCGCTTAATAATACTTCTGGCATCGGGAACACTTCGCCGTAGTATTGGTTAAAGCGCCTTGCGATGTCGCGCGCCAACTCAATGTGCGCTTCGTTATCTTTCCCAACTGGGACCACGTGTGCCTTGGGGAGCATGATATCTGCGGACTGAAGCACGGGATAGCCAATCAACCCAAAAGGCACGCTTTCGGCATCCATGTGGGCATTCCTAGCCATCTCTTTAAGGCTTGGAAGACCTGTCAACCTATTGAGAGAGATGAGCATCTCAAAAAATAGATTGAGTTCATACACGGCAGGGAGGGCCGATTGCAAATAGATAAGCGATTGGGTGTGGTCGATGCCGCAAGCTAAATAATCGAGAACCATCTCTTTGATATTCTCGCGCAACGCCAAAATGTCCTCTTTGGACGGTTTAGTCGTCAACATGTGAAGATCGGCAATGAAGAAATAACACTCGTACTTCTTTTGCATGGCAACTCGCGTCTTAATAGAGCCGACGTAGTGGCCTAAATGCAATTTCCCCGTGGGCCGATCGCCCGATATCAATCTTTTCCGTTCACTACTCATGATTTTTCACTAGCTCCTGAGGGTTTTGTGCATAGAGTTTTACGCCCACTTCAGTCACAACCACAACTAAGGCAAGCACCATAACGACAATTAATGCAAATTTGCCACCAGGCGCGCGAAACGGCGCGCGTTGATCCAAATGCTTGATGTACCGTCCAGACCAGACCATCAGGGCGGGAATCAACGCGAGCAGAGTCATGACGCCGAACGCACCCGCATATTCAAGCGCGGTCAAAAAGGCGCGTGCATTGTACAGCGCAATCAATAAGGGGGGAACAAACGTCAATAGAAAGAGCCAACAGCGCCCCTTAATGGTCTTTTCGATGTGCAACCCGTCAGCAAGAAAGTCAAACAGGCTCAAGGAGACCCCTAAAAACGAGGTGACAATGGCGAAAAAGGAAAACAGCTGCGCAATAAAAGCAATGCGGGAATGCCCCAAGGCGGCTGTCAAAAGGTGCACCCCATTGCTTCCCTTGATGTATCCTTCGATCAAGCCATCAGGTCCCTCCACGGGGATGATCCCCAACGCTACATACTCCCAAATGAGGTAGAACGCCAAAGGGACCAACCCTCCAATGAGTAAAACGCGCTTTAACTTTTTCACATCCCCATCCAGATAGGTCACTAAGCTCGGAATAACGATGTGGCAACCAAAAGAGGTTGCAATGACTGAAACTCCCAGCCAGACATAGCCAAGATCGGCGTGAGCAAGCCGTTGTGGCTCCACGTGCGGGACCAAATCAACCGCCATCCACACAAAGGCGACAACCAAACCGAACATCAAAATCCGGTTGATCAGATCAACAGAGCGGTGCCCATGGAAAATAAAGCTTCCCAGCACAACCAACAAAGGGATCGCTCCTCCCCATTGTGGAATTTCTTTTCCAGTCAGCGAAAAAACAGCATCCGTTACAATCGCCCCACAACCCGCAATATAGGCTGTCATGAGGGAGTAGAGGAGGAAGAGATAAAGCAGCCAGCTTAAGACGTGCCCCTCTTTTCCAAGGGTGTGACGCACCATGGAAGAGAGATTCGCTCCTCCCCCCAGCCATAAATTCGCTTCTAAAAATAAAAAAGCTGTGTAAGTCATCAGCAGACCGTAGATGACAAACAAAGCAGCTGCTGGAAAAAAGCCCCCCATCCCCGTGCTGACGGGCAATGCCAACATTGCCGCGCCAATTGTCGTTCCTGACACGAGTAAAATTCCACCAATCGTGCGCGTACAACTGCTCATGTGCTCTTCTCCATGATCTGCATTAACATCATTCCCAAGGCAAATGCCAAAACGGCAAGCAAGGTGATCTTCCCGCCAGGGACTTGGAAAGTTCCCTTCAACCCCTTCCGATAACGGCCTGACCAGACCATCAAGGCTGGCAACACCCCGAAGAGGAGCACAGCTCCAAACGCACCGGCGTAATTCAACGCCCACAAAAACGCGTTAGGATAGATGAGCGCCATGATAAACGGTGGCGTGACCACGAGCGCGCACAACAGGCATTTCCCGATCGCATCTTTTTTCACCCGAAACCCGTCCGCCAAAAAGTCGACAAAGCTGAGGGAATTGCCCAAAAAGGAGGTAACAATTGCAAAAAAAGCAAAATACTCCACAACCCTAAGAACAAGAGACGATCCAACCGCCTCGCGCAAGGTCTCTGTTGCCATCTTCCCCTCATCGAGGACTGTGGCTAACCCCTCCCCCTGCTGCAAGGGGGTCAACCCCATGATCACCCAGACCCAAACGATGTTGATGATCAGGGGCACGAAACTTCCATAAATGACGGCCTTGCGCACGCGTGCGACATTCCCGCCCAAATACGTTTTTAAGCTGGGAATCAGATTGTGAAAACCAAACGAAATGATCATCACTGGCAATAAGTAGGGAGCCATGCTCCAATCGCGGAAGCTCAAATTTTCACTGCTGATATGGGGAATCCCCAAGACGACAAGAAGCAAATAAGTGACGATCAGCCCAAGCATCAAGGCGCGGTTGAACAGATCCACCGCATAAGTCCCGCAATAAATAAAAACGGCAAAAAGGACGCTCACCAAAGCGCTGCCTACCCAATGGGGAATCGAGAGTCCGGTCATTTCTTGAACAAACCCTGCAATCAGTTCCCCAGAACCTGCTAAATAGGCAACTCCTAAAGCATAAAATAAAAAGATAAAACAACTCCAAGCCAGGAATTGTCCCCCCTTTCCCAGTGTGGCTCCTGCCATCGACACCAAACTCACATCTTCGACAAACCAGAGATTGACCTCTAAAAGCAGGAGAGCTGTCGTCGCCATAAAAAGCCAGCTAACAAAAAACATTCCCAAAGAAGGTTGAAATCCTGCAACAGCTGCGATGACAGGAACCCCTAACATCCCAGCTCCAATGCAACACCCGGCTATGAGTAGCACGGCGCCTAGTACGCTTCCGCTTTTTGTCGTCTGATCCATATGGTTACCTCGTTGAATTCCGGGCATTGTAGCACACAAAGAAAGAGTATTAAAGAGAAAATTCGTGAACGAGCCCGTGCCCGTGCCCGACCCTTGCTAAATTTCTTGCAGGGAAAATCGGCAGAACGCTATAGTGGACACTCTCTCTTTTATGCGGGCGTAGCTCAGTTGGTAGAGCGTTACCTTCCCAAGGTAAATGTCGTGAGTTCGAACCTCATCGCCCGCTAAGAGAAAGACAATTGCGGGCGTAGCTCAGTGGTAGAGCATCACGTTGCCAACGTGAGGGTCGTGAGTTCGAACCTCATCGCCCGCTATCTAGATTACATCTTATGAAGGCAGTTCCATGACGAAGCAACCTAAACAAACTCAAACACTTCAAAACGAGCACATCGTGGTCCATGTTTCACAGGGACCTGGCTGCCAAGTCAGTATGGAGATTGAAGTAAGTCCAAAAGAGACGGAGCTTGCGTATCAAAAAGCAGTGAAAAGCGTGAGCAAAGAGGTCTCGATTCCGGGATTCCGCAAGGGGAAAGCTCCCGCCGCTTTAGTGAACGACGCGTTCCAAAAAGCAATTTCTAAGGAATGGGAAGAGCTCGTGGCCACTCTAGGAGTCAGAGAGGCTCTCAAACTGGCCCAGCTCTACCCTTACAAAACCAATGAGTTTTCTAGCTTCAAGCTCGACAAATTTTCGCGTGAAGAGGGAGCCAAAATGAGAGTTTCCTTTGACTCTTTCCCGATCATCCCCGATGTCGATCCGAAAGACCTTCGCATGGAAGATGTCGCAGAAGAGCCCGTCTCTGAAAAGGAGATTGCCGATTTCGTGGAACAGACGCGCCTCTATTTTGCCAAGTGGAACGAAAACAAGGACCGCCCTGCGAAAGATAGAGATTACGTCCTGGTCGATATCGAAAAGCTCTCTGACCCCAAAGAAATGCTCTGTTCCAACCAACGCGCGCACCTCGTTAAAGGAGAGGTCGCCGATTGGATTTACAACTCCCTGATCAACATGACACCTGGTGAATCGATCGAAACGTTGAGTGAGAAACTGAAAAACTCCTGTGGGGATGAAGCGTGCCACGATCCCGCTCACCACCATGACGATGGGTTCGAACCGGCCCTTTGCAAAATCACGCTCCGTACGATTCTCGAGCCAGAACTCCCCGCCATCGACGAAGCATTTGCCACAAAAGTGGGATGCAAAGATATCACTGAGTTTCACCAGCGCGCGGTCGAAGCCACACACAACCGGGCAAAAAATCTCCGACAAAACAAGCGACGCAACCGCCTTTATGACTTGTTGTTGTCGAAATACTCATTCGAAGTGCCTAATGGTTTGGTCAATTACAACGTCCAACACCAGATTGCTCAAACACTTGAACAAGAGCAAGACCCGCAAAGACGAGCCCATCTGCAACAGACCCTCCTTAAGGAAGTCGACCAAATCCGCCACTCGCTTGTAAGCAAAATCCAAGCGGAATTCCTGATCGGAAAGTTGGCTAACCAGTTCAACATCAAAGTCGAGCCTGAAGACGTTTCTCAAGAAATCATGCAAGAATTAGTCATGAGCGGTGCCATGAAAGATCAAGGCGAGATGCAAAAAGCGCAGGAAATGATCACTAAACGGATCGTTGCCAATAAGTTAACCGAGAAAACGCTCGATTACCTGCTCGTACAATCTTTTTTGAACAATAATTCTTGACCAATCGAGAACGCTATCCCTATAGTCGGGTCAAATTGAGGAGGATTTGCCATGTCACTTACACCCTACGTCATTGAAGATACCGGACGCGGCGAGCGTTCGATGGATATTTATTCCAGACTGCTCAAAGACCGGATTATTTTCATCGGCACCGAAATCACCGACCATGTTGCAAACGTCGTTGTGGCGCAACTCTTATTCCTCCGGATGGAAGATCCCAAAAAGGACATTCATGTCTACATCAACTCCATGGGTGGGGACATCACGGCGGGCCTTGCCATTTACGACACACTTCTGTGGCTGGGCTGTCCGGTCAACACCTACTGCATTGGGCAAGCCTCTTCTATGGGAGCTCTGGTCCTTGCAGCAGGAACAAAAGGGAAGCGTTTTGCCCTTCCAAACAGCCGCATCATGACACACCAACCTTATGGCGGCGTAGGGGGAAGCTCATCCGATATCGCTTTGCAGGCCAAAGAAATCCTAGTGCTCAAAAAGAGGCTACATGAGATCATGGCTGAACACACGGGTCAAACGGTCGAAAAAATCGCACAAGACTCTGAAAGAGATTTCTACATGAGCGCACAAGAAGCAAAAGAATATGGTCTGATCGATGAAGTGGTTCTCCCCAAAAAATTGGCAATACCTGTACCCGCAAAACCTTAAAAAACACGCGATCGCTATGACAAAAAAGACTCCAAACGGCAAAGATGAGCTTCAAGGGATCCTCTGTTCCTTTTGTGGGCGCAACGAAGAGGCTGTCGAGAAACTGATCTCGGGTCCTAATGTGTACATCTGCAACAAATGCGTAGAGCTGTGCAATGGGATCTTGGAAAAGAAAAAACCCGCTTCCTACGAGTTTAAATCGCTCAAGCCCAGAGAAATTAAAAACCGCCTCGACGAATACATCGTGGGTCAAGAAAATGCAAAACGGGTGATCTCCGTTGCCGTCTATAATCACTACAAGCGAATCAAGAACAAAGTGAAAGAAAGCGGCGTGGAATTCAACAAGTCAAACGTCCTCATCTTTGGTCCCACTGGCTCTGGAAAAACACTCATTGCCAAAACGTTAGCTCACATTCTCGACGTTCCCTTTACAATTGCCGATGCGACGACGTTGACAGAGGCGGGATACGTAGGAGAAGACGTCGAAAACATCATCTTACGCCTTTTGCAAGCTGCAGATTACGATGTGGCTAAAGCAGAGCTTGGCATTATCTACATCGACGAAATCGATAAAATCAACCGCACTACCGCTAACGTCTCGATCACGCGAGATGTTTCGGGAGAAGGGGTGCAACAATCATTGCTCAAAATCGTGGAGGGCACGATTGCAAACGTCCCGCCAAAGGGGGGGCGCAAACACCCCAACCAAGATTACATCAAAGTTAACACCGAGAATATTCTGTTCATCGTCGGGGGAGCCTTTGTCAACCTCGATAAGGTGATCGCCAAACGGCTGGGAAAAAGCACCATTGGTTTCAATGTGGGAGAAAAAGAGGCGGTCGATACGCAACAAAAGAGCCTCATCCTTTCCAAGGCAGAGCCAGAAGACTTCATCCATTTTGGGATGATCCCTGAATTTATCGGGCGCTTTAACAGCATTGCCAACTGCAACGAACTCTCTACTGAAGATCTCGTAAAAATCCTTAAAGATCCCAAAGATGCCGTGGCAAAGCAATACCAGGCACTCTTTGCCATGGAAGGGGTCAAGCTGGAATTCACCGATGGGGCTTTCCACGCCATCGCTAAAAAAGCCATGGATGCAGGCACTGGCGCCCGGGCTTTGCGGATGATCATCGAAAAACTCATGCGCGATCTCATGTTTGAAGTCCCTACGGACGATTCGATCGTCGAAATCGTCGTCGACGAAGAGGCTGTAGCGGAGAACAAGCCCAAAATTACCCAGGGCAAAAAGAAAATTGCCTAAAGAACCTTTAGGGGACTTTTAGGACCCAGAGCTCCCGCGCGGTCGCACTGGGCTATCAACAATCGTCCTGCGCTAGCGCTCCGGACTCTCGAACAATTCCAATGCCGAAGCTTTAAAAAATCCTAAAGTCGAGACGGTGACGCGAGATAACTCGCCCCCTCGGCGTCTCTCTGTCTCCCCGCCTCTGCGTTTTAAACAATTATTATCTCTATAGATTAGTTTGTTTTTAAATTAATTATTTGTTATAATGACCTTTAGAGGTTATTGTTACTTCGAGGTATGGTTATGGTTGACCCTATTCCCCCACCGAGCACTCCCATCCCCCCACCCTCTTCTCCGTCGCCGGTGCCGCTTGTATTTTCACCGACTGGGCCTTCGGACACGTTCAGCGTTTTTACTCTCCCTGACGGGCAATCTGTCGGATTCAGAGCCGATATCCCCATTCTGACCTTTGCAAAGGAGGTCAGTACGCCTCTTTCAGATGCCAAAGAGAACCTATGGGCCGTTCAACAAGCCAACTTTATTCGGTTAAACCAAACTTTCAATGCCATGATCTCCAATGCAATAGCCGGAGGCAATATCTCACTCGCTGTCTCAGAACTCTCACAAAATGCCGACAGCGTCTACACTTCTAACCAAGACAACGTCAATAATCTCAACGCCTCAGCCACTTCGTATAACTCATCGCAAAGTACCATGGCTACTGATGCAACTGCAGTCAATAACGCTTCGGCTGCTTACAATGCTATTGGGGGGAACACCCTAACTAACTTGGCTACCTTGAACGCCGCAATTGCCACCTACAACACTGACGCCGCTAATTACAACACAGCACGCAGCTCGTACAATACTGCGGCGTCAGACTTTAACACTGCTACAGAAACCACTCCGGGAGGAGGATCGGGTAGCACCAACGATACTTTAAATATCATCCACAGCGACGCCGTCAGCTTACAGGTATCAAGTTCGCTCCCCTATGCTCAGCAAACCCTTGCGACACCGATTTCATCTGGCCCGCTCTCGACACTAGCCGCGGCTCCACCTGCACCGGGAACAGTGACAGCTCCTCCCACCGCGTCAACGCTCACCAACAATATTCCGACGAGTTATACAGCAGCAATCAGCGTTTTAGCGCCAGTCATCACTCTGTTAGACGCCTTTGCCACAGTCTTCCAAAATTTTGGCATCGCTCTAAAAAGCCAAAACAAATACTTAAACTATGTCCAGTACTTTCTCCAAGGGCAAAACCCTACAATACCGGCTGCCTACATCACCCCTATCCCGAGCATTTTCATTGGGACAGGCTCCTCAGGTGGAGGAGCTGCTACTGGTTCTGGAGCCGCCTTGACCACCCTGATTCTAACCTTGTCTAATCCAAACGTCAGTACAATTGTCGGCAATAGTAACGAGAGTGCAGATGCCCAAGCTCAGATCTTGAGGGGAATCGCATTTTTGACCTCCAGTTTCCTCTTTCACCTACAGTTCCTGGGGCTGAACGCGGCAAGGCTAACGGATGAGCAGCTAAAAGTCACACAACTGGCTACGAAAGACCCAAATTCCCCAGCCGTCTCCGCCTTGCTAGGCATTAATTTAGCTCAATTTATTGCCCAATTTGCAAGCTCTAAACAGCTCCCAAAATTCATCCAACAATACATTCAAGAGACGCTTTCACAACTATCTCCGGCACAACAAACACAGCTCGCAGAAACGCTTACCAACAATGCACGCCTCTATTTCACTTCGGCATCGCTGACAACCCTCGCCCAATCTTTGGGATTGCCAAACCTTCCCAATCAACTGTTGAACTCCGTGACAGACAATCTGGGCATCACAAACCCAAATCAACCCAGTGCCACCTCAACGACCACGGGTACAGCTGGGACGGCTCCCCAGACCTCTCTTGAGGATGTTTTAAATAACCCCTACAGCGTGGCGCAGTTGAAAGTATACCTTTCCAACCAAGGGGGAGGGGCAGCGCAGCAGGCAAATGTTCAAACAAGTGTCAACCAAGCGATTAACTCAGGCCCTTTCAATGCCCCTGGAGTCACGCCAGAACAACAATTTGGCACAACCGTTACGAACCAATTTATTCAAATCGGTGTTCCACAAGCCACTGCCACTCAAAATGGGCAAACGGCAACGGCATTTGTTCAAGGGGAGGCGGTGTTAGGACCTGGATTGGAAGCCTCAGCTGCTCATACGGACGACTTGAAAGGTTCTTTGCTAAACGGTCTCTCCGGCTCTGGCCTTCCTGCTGGTGTGACCAATAATGCCGTCAACAGTACGACGCAGAGCCTCAGCAGCCAAGACGATTTCTCCGTCCGTCAGGTGCGCGATCGGTTAGCGCTAAACCTCCAAAAAAGCGACCCCAACTTAACTCCAGCTGCAGCGTTGGCCTATGCCAACCAAGCTGTCGCAGGTTTGACCAACCTTCCTGCCCAAAATACGACCGATTTGGAAACCACCGTTGCCACCCAATTCACCTCCCATGGCCCCACCAAGCACTTAGCTAGAGTCTTAGATACCCTTCTGACAACTCCTCCTACGATTGGGACCAACCCTGCCAAAACGATCCCTTCGCTCACCACAAGTGAGCTCTACAATCAGATCCACACCCTCCTCTTTGGCAACAGCATTGACTCGGCAAACCCCTCACTCTCCGCTCTGCTTCGCGACTACCTCAGCATTGTTTCCAAAGACCCCAATAGCTTAGCCGCCCAACAAGCCCTCGCCACACTCCGCCAATCGTTGAGCCCGACCTACAGCCTCTTTGAGTTTAACAACTCCATCAAAGACCCTGCCAATACCCTCATTTTTACCTCCCAAGTCAGCCCCATGTATGCCAAACCCGCCAAGGGGACGTACAAAGAATCAACCGACGTTATTCTCGGTTGAAAACCCCATTTTATGTGTTTTTTATTATAAAAATTATTATTGCCAATTAATTTGTTATTAGGTAAAATAAAAATAGGAGATTGGGGGGTTTTAGGTGTCATTTCTTTCCGCCCTGTTACGAGAGCAGAATCGGGTGCCGATCGTACTCTCATAACAAGACAGAAGAGACCGTGAAAAAGGTGAAATTGTACACGGTCAAAAGGAGAGATCCCTATGCCAGTACCTGTTAACCCAGCCGATACCCTCGGCCCTGCGCCCAGCGTTAATCCTAATGCTTCTGCGCACACATTGCAGGCCTTCATCCAGCTGGTCTACGTCAAGACAGCTAACTTCGTTCTCGTCCAAAACCTAGGCTCGTTGGAAAATTCCCTGAGCATCACCAATTCGGTGCTCAACTCGTTGACGGGAATACAAAACATGAAGAACCTGCTCACGGTCAACTCGAAGGGGAAGTTCATTTTTACCTCTGGTGGTGGCTACAGCCAAGCCTCACAAACGCTTCCCAAAGCCTATACAGCGTCAGCGAGCGCTTTCTATGGAACACCTGTCACTGTATCGCCCAATATCGGCAATGGGAGCACCCTGGCCAAGAACGTCACGAACTTCTTCCTCCTGAAAAACGAGTTGCAATCGGAGCTGAGCGCTTTACTTCCTCTGTCTCCAACGGTACCGAGCGGAACATCGACAACGGTCGATCCTACATCCCTTTACGCGAAGCTGAAAATTGTCTACAATGAAATGACCAACTTCGTCGGTGCAACTGCAACTTCTACAACTCCAAATGCTTACGTCGGAATCCAAAACTGGATTATCGATAACTACAACTCGGTCTCGACTTCTAATGCTTCACTGGCCGGTGAGATTCAACAGAACGTCACTAACGCCATCACAGCAGCACAGTCGCTCAATACGACTCAAGCAAATTCCGTAAGAAACTATTTGTACATCTTCCAGGAGTATTATAAATCAGCGGCCACTGTATTGACAGCGATCAACACGATCATCGTACAGATGGCCAATGCAATTAAAGGGTAATTAAATTTAGGAGGTGTTTTATGACATCACCAGTCCTTCCTCCAGCCCCACCAGATAACACGAGGCTGGCACCGGGTAACTACACAGCATCGATTGTGTTGAACAAAATCTTCCACCTGATAGGCATCGTTTTGACGTCGATGCAATCGGTTGCCGCCGCTCAGGCGTCGAGACTCACGATCTATTCGAGTTGGCAAACGGCCTATTCCGACATGATGAACCAGATCCACACCTTCTCCGCAAACAACGGAGACGCCGGGGTTCAGAGCCCAACCGACTCAGGACAGACAAACGTCAGAAGTGACATGAACAAACTGAACTCGCAATTGATTCAAGTCATGCAGAACAGGCAGTCGATCATTGGCGACGATGCAAAAGCACTCCAATCGAACGTCAGCCAAAGTAACGACGCCGTTAACCAACAAGCAACGATGGGAACATCGATTTTGCAAGACTTAAGCACCTTACTTGGTACTGTTTTCACTGGATCAGGATAACGAAAGTTGGCACACAGTTTGCATTACAAACAGAAGGAGGCTCTCGATCAGAGCCCCCTCTTTCAGGAGGAGTAGATCATGCGAGGAGAACAGCAAGAGATCAAAAAAGCAGCTGCAACAGTAGGCGCAACGGTAAAGGGAAAAGAGGAACCCCCCTTTAAGGCGATCATGGATCGCGTTTCGAAAGAGGGGAAAGCACCAAAAGATGTGCTTGGATTGACCGATGCCATGATCGAAGGGATCTATGGGCAGGCTTACCGGCTCTACAACACGGGGAAATACCAAGATGCAAGCCGCATCTTTCGCTTATTGTTGATGATCAATGCCAGTGAACCAAAGTATGCGATGGGCTTTGCTGCCTGTTTCCATATGGCTAAAGAGTATAAGGCCGCTGTCGATGCGTATATGTTAGCAGCGAACCTGGATCCGGGAAATCCGATCCCCTTTTTCCACGCGTCCGACTGCTACATCCAGCTCAAAGATCCCGTCTCGGCAACGGTGGCCTTGCAAATGGTCGTCAAGCGATCGGGAGACAAACCAGAATATAAGACGATCAAGGATAGAGCAGTCATGTCCATTGAAGGATTGAAAAAGGAGATCGCTCAACTGACTAAGTTGTAAGATTCCTTAAAAAGGAGCGTTTTTATGGCAGATCTTAATTTACAGACAAATCAGGGGGGAACGAGCGGACAGATTTACAACCCTCAGCAAACGCAAGAAACCCAACAAACTCAAACGACGCAAACGGTGACTGCTCCTGCAACAACTCAAGTACCCGAGACGTCAAAGGATGGCACCTCTACCAGCACGCAAGTCGTTGTTCAGGTCGCAACCAATGCCTCTACCCCTGTCATCACCCCACCCCCCGTTCCTATTTCGGCAAGCGATCAAAACCAACTCAACGGATTCTTAAACTCAGCCGGTTGGGGGACAACAGCTCCAACCATCCTGACCACACCATCAATAGTTGCTCCAGACCCCACTACCGCCCAGGTCACACTGCCACCCGAATCACAGGCCGCAATCACAGCGGTCGCAACACATACGGGAAAAGATCCCACTGTGTTGCAAACACAAGCAACACAAGTGATCGAAACAGTGCGTCAGCAAATTCTCAACGATCCCTCACTCCCTGCCGATGCCAAACAGGAGATTTTGACTCTCCTCATCACCAATAGCGACCTCAATGGTGGTCCTCCACCCAGCACGCCTTTAGCAAAGGCTAAACTCGATGCGGCTCGCCAGGAGATTACTAACGGGCTAGCCAGCCTAGGAATTAACGAAGACATCAAAACGGACCCCTTCATAACTCCACAAAGCCCACAGGATCTATTGAATAATCAGATTCCCAATTCGCTTTCGCAATCAGCAGGTCAAATCAGCCAACAACCTCAGTATGGGGATGACTACACAGATCCTAAAGTGATCCAAGAGGCTAACTCCGACCCTCAAATCGTCGCCCTTGCCAAGGCAAAAGGGGAAACGCCGATCCAAGTCTACAAAGAGATCCAACAAACGAGACAACAAGTTCTCGATCAAGTCCTCAGCGACCCTCAAATGACCGAAAGCGTCAAAAACGAAATCTTAAACAGTCTCCTTGGAGATAGCACAGTCCCACTCTCGCCCAACGCGCAAAAATACCTGAATGATATTAAGAAACAAACCAATGACGCACTCGTCAAAATGGGATTGCCAAGCGGCTCAAATGACGCTCCTTTGAACGGAACAGCTTATCAACAGGGCCTCCAAGCCAATGCAGGTCAGCAATTTGAAACCTCTCTAAAGGCCCTTGGATTGAGTGCTGCTGACCAGAAAGCGATCTTAAATGCTTACTATTTGCCAGATGATCATAACCCTTTAACTACCCAACAGCAAAAGATCCTGGACCAACTGACAAACGGCAACCCTCCAACGACCGATTCGACCTATTACGAAGGAGTCCTCAACAGCGCTTTCCAAAACGCCTTCCTCACCGCCTTGCAGAACCACGTGCCTCCCATCTCTGCCGCTGACCAACAGATCATTTTGAATGGTTACCCTTCCTCCATCCCAGCAAGGCTGGAAAGTGTTGTTGCGGAATTGACCACAACCGCAACGCAAAAGGTACAAGGCGATTATGGGGTTCCAAAAACATGGACCCCTTCTGTGACTACAATTGTGCCTTCTACCGTCAATTCAGCCACGATGAACGGTTTGCAAAACATGCTCAACACCGCTAATGAAATGGTCGCTGAGCATATGAAAATTGCGGAAGCGATGCCCAACGGCCCTGATAAAACGTCTTACATCAACTTCCTGAAGCAGATCTCTGACTGCCTTCAAATCGCACAAAACTGCATGTATTCCATCGAAGCAGCTTCCAGCAATTGTGCGCACCTCCTGCAACAATTGATGAACTCGATCCAACAAGCACAACTCGACCTAACCAAGATCAGTGATGCTGCAATCAAGAAAAAGGAGCACCATCGCTCTCATATGCCAGCCTGGCTTGATCACTTAACCCGCGCAATCACTGACGCCTGCATTCTCATCGCTGCTGCCTTAGTTTGCGTCGCTGCTGGGATTGTTTCTGTCGCATCATTTGGTGCAGCTGCCCCTGCAGCAGCCTGCATGTGTGCCTTCGTCGTGGCTGTTGCGGTTGCCTATGTCGCACAAGACATCGCCTCGCAGGCCACAAACCAAAAGACGACCTACCTGCAACAAGGGATGGCGGCTATGAACAACGATATAGAAAATGCGATGCCAGCCAATATGAAAGAAATGGGATTCGTCTTAGCCATGATCTGCGATCTCGTGGTCGTGGTCTGTGCCGGCTGGCAAAACCCCATGTTAGCGTTTTCCATGATCTCAGACTCCGGCTTTTGCCAAACCTTTGGAAAAGCCTGCTATCCGAACGACCCACAAAAGGCGATGTGGGCATCGATGGCCATGGAAACGACCGTGATGATTGTTGGGATGGTCTGCTGTGGCAAATTTGGCAACCAGCTAAAGGCCGTCCAAGGCCTTCAAAAAATGGCCGGCCTTGGAGAAGCCGCCGAGGGGCTATCGGAGACAGCAAAGGCTGCAAAGATCGCATCGCTCAATATGAAGATCAATACCGCCCTTATTCTCGTGGGGACGATTTCAGCTGGGATGTCGATTGGAAAGGGTGTCGTAGATGTCCAGAATGCTCAGATCGACATCGACGTTGCAAAACTGAGAAAGAAACTTGAGATGAGCCAAGCCGATCTAGACGCGATGGTTACAGTGCTCAAAAAAGTGATCCAAAGCTTGATAGATTTGGTCAATGCTCAAGGCGACAATTTGGTTCAGCTGGCCAATATCCAAAATAACTTGCGAACAGGCGCCAGCGATGTGATGACACAACTCGCAAGGGCCGGAGCTGCTTAAACGGATGGAGAGAGGTAAAATATGGAAAATCAAATGGATCCACTCCGAGGGGAGTTCTCAGAGTCGCGCACGGCTTACAGTCGAAAATTGATCACGCGCGAAGAGGCTGTCGAAGCGGTTAAAAAAGCTGTTTCCAAACTCGGAGGCGATGTCAGCAAAGAAGACCGAAAAAAATACGCTAAAATCTTGCTCGACATCGTCGAACAGGGGAAGACGCCGCGAGAAGCGATGGGGTTCCCTCTTGAAGACATCGCCGCGATCTACAACTTCGCCTACTCTTATTACAGTAAAGGGCAGTACAAAGAAGCGATCGAACTGTACAAGATGTTAGCGACCTTAGATCCCACCTACCCCAACTTTGCCACCAGTTTGGGCGTTTGCTACCATCAGCAAAAAGATTATGAAAAGGCGATTGCCGCCTACACATTAGCGATTACCTATTCCACACGGGATCCAATCCCCTACTACTACCTCTACGACTGCTACATGCACATCAATGAGAAGCTTGTCGCAGGGATGATGATTGCGTATGCCATTCACGAGGCGGGAGACCAAGAGAAATACAAAAAAATCAAGGAACGTTCCCAAAAACTGTACGCCGCTTTGATCGAAGAAGCGGAAGGGGCGGCCAGCACCGCAGCCGCAAAACCTGTCGGCGAAAAAGGGGAACCTCTCACCAAGAAGGAGAAAGTGCTATGAGCAGCTCTAGCTCCAGTTTTGGCGTCGGTGGCAATATCGGCGGGTCACTCGCTCCTCTCCAGAGGGAAATTGAAGCCACCGCGTGGACACAAGTGAATAGACAAGCGATCGGGATTGTGCGCGATGCGATCGAACTCGTCTTTACACAGACCAGCCCTCGCTATGCTGGCAGCATTACGGGTTACTTCGGGTATCGCGCGACCGCCGAAAATCCAGTCCTCGACCATAAGCTTGAAACGGCCCGTTCCATGGAGTCGATGACTGCATTTGGAGATGACTCGTGGAAGCAAAGCTACGATGCGCTTGTCTCTACCCTCCCCCCAGAGATACAAGAACAACTCAATGCCCAGCTCAAATTGCCACTTGACCAGCGCAGCTATGAGATGACCGCCTTAAATAATGTTCTCATTTTAAGCGCCCAGTTTGTGACAAGTTTAGATCAACTCGGGTTGGTAAATGATCCTTCCTCGGTCGTTGCCAAGAGGACCGCAGAAAACATCTTGCTCCCCTTCGTGGCCTTACAAGGGTCGATCACCAATATGCTCGAATGCCAATTAGAAGTGAGAGGCTGCTTAGAAGATCTCGGACGCAACTTTCCCCATTTCGATGGCTGCATCGCCCTGTTGAATGAGCTTGCTTTCCCTTTAGAAGTGTTAGAAAACGTCAGCCGTCGCATCGACTCCAACTTCAATGGACAACTCCCCGATGCAGCAAAACAGGAAGCGGCTTTGGCTGCCGAAATTTTTGGAAAACTCGGCACCCAACTCGATCAGATCAACTTAGGGGGCAACCTCGGAATCTTGCGCGACCAACTCCATGCGTTAGAATCGGTCGCTCTGTCTCTGTCGCTTCCCTCAACGACGATGGCTCCCCTCTTTCTTGCCCTTGCTTTGGCAACCCTTGGCCTAGATACAGAGAAAAGCGCTTTGGGCGATATTGGACCCCACTTAGCGATGATCAACGACATTCCCAACTATCTCATTTCCCAAACGATGCCAAATGCCCCCCGCTCTTTTGGCGTCCTGATGACAAACCTCACCGAAGTCACATTGGCACTTGCAATCGGGTTATCCTCTTTGGCCGTCAGCAACGGATTTGGGCTTTATCCCTCTCGCGACCCCACAGAAACCGCAACTGCCAAGTTCTTTGCTTGTGAGCTTCTCTTGCATCTAGGTGTCGCAACGGGCTTCCTTGAGACGTACTACAACTCTTTAATTACGGCCAGCGGCGGAACGGAACCCGCAGCGAGCAAGCTGACAACTGCTCTTTCGCAACTCACATTAGGCGTGATCCTGTTAGCTGCCGTCCGTTACGGCCATCAGCCGATCGAGGCTTTGCTCTCCGAATTTCCGACTCTCAAAGGGGGAGCCTCGCTGGCACAAACGCTCTTTAGCAATGATCCCATCGACAGCGAAGCGAAAGCCGCTCTTCAGATCGCTGCTGATGAAGTTTTGACGGCTTTAGAAAACCATGAGCCAGAGAAGGTTGAAGAGATCTTCGATACACTGCTCACACGTCTTGGTAGTTCGTGGAACGATCTGAACAGCAACATCGACACTGTTCGCACCGCCACAAACGTTGCCGCTACACAAATGGGTGCTGCGGGAGATGAGCACAAAACGGAGATCGTGACCGTGGCTTAGCTTAATTTAGGAGGTTCTATTATGAGTACTCCAATCGGCCTTCCTCCTCCGGGAGCTTCAAGTTATACCGAAATGGTCTCGTTTGGACCGAATGCCAGCAATGCCCCGGTGACGTCTCCAAAGGACGCCGTTGCCGCGAGAGATCACTACTTGGAAGAGTTGGGGTTTTCCCCGCAGGACATTCTCATTGGGTCCAAAGAGATTAACGATTTAATCGCCACTTCCTCGCAACTCAACATCACCCTGCTCGTCGGGATTGCCCCAGGCGGCAGAGCGGTCACGATTCAATCGATCTACGATAACCTCGACCCTTCAAACCCCAAAGTGATCATCGATGAACAGATGCTCAATTTACCAACCACGACCGGCACTCAAAAAAACTCGCCCACGACGAGCAATGTGACGAACACCCAAAATACACAAACCACTTCTGCGACGCTACATGCCTCAGCGACTCAGACAACAGCAGCATCTGGAACAAATTGGCTAGGGGTCAATATGTTTGGCAGCAACCCCTATGTCGCATTCGTGACCGCCTTCTTCGATTTTATGGCCTCGCTAAAACAGAACCAACGCGTCCAGGGCGATATGATGTGTCACAACATCGACCGCACCTTTGAAATGGGCAACGAATCAAAAGATTTGATTGCGAAAGAAACAAGCGACCAGGTTGCACAAGCTAAGCTCAAGATGTATTCGGCCTTTGCCAGCATCGCCGTGGCTGGTGCAACGTGTTTAATGGGAATGAAAACGGCTGGAGAGAAGTTCCCAGAAGACAATCCTGCGCCCAACCCCCCTGAACCGAAAGCCGTGCCTCCTGAGCCACCACCTCCTCCGCCTCCCCCTCCCCCTGGTAATGCACCTGCAGGGGTCCGCCCAGGCCCGGGAGAAGAGCCAGTGGCACCAGGAGCAAACGCTACACCACAAGAGACAGCCAAATATCAATCAGATAAAGCAACGTACGATGCCAAAGTGAAAGAACACGATGCTTATGACAAACGCGTTAAAGACTATCAAGAATATCAAGCCAGTGGAGAAGATCCAGCAGCCTATCCTGGCAAAAAAGCAACCTGGGACAAGCAGAATAACGACTTTCAAGCTGATAAAGCAAAGGATGAACAAGCTATGGCTAAGTGGAAAACTGGGCAAGAGAATTATAATGCCAGAAGAACTCAATTTGAAAGTAGCAGACAAGCCAAAATCGGTATGTATAATACGCTTGGACAAACGTCACAACAAGCGGCAGGTGCCATGGAATCATTGGGAGTGGTTCTGTATCAGACTGACATAGGTGTTATAGAAGGTGCCAAAGCAATGCTCGAAGCAGCAAAGACGGTCCTGGCTAACCAATCGAACGTGGCGTACGAAGCGTTTAAAGCCGACATCGAGGGCTTTGGACAAGCGCTCAACAATCTCGATTCGATACGCGCGAAGATCGTCGAAGCAAACAACGCTGCTTTGCGAGTCACTTAAAGAAAGGAGACAATTGCCATTCTTTATGCATATCTTTGGATGTCCGGCGAGCTGCCCTATGGGCAGCTCGTGCTGTATTAGGGGACATACATTTTGTAAGGTATTATGATAGAACAACTTATAAAGAAACTCTCAAAAGACCTTGAGGTTCCGGAAGCCGGATTGGCAACTGAGGTGCCTGGGTGCTACTCGATCCCCATTGCCGAGGGGATCGCCGTAGCCCTCTCCCCCGTGGTGGGAGGGATCCAGATGAAGTGCTCAGTAGCCCCATTTCCGGCCTCAGGAGGCGAAAGCTTTGCCACAGACGCCATGTTGGCCAACCTCTTTGGGCAAGGCACGCAGGGGGCCATTTTAGGCCTAAGCCTCGACGGGAAGACGGTCATGTTGTCGCGGGTTGTCGATGATGGGATCGGATATAAGGAGTTTCGGGAGATTTTTGACGACTTTATCGTGGCGATCGATTATTGGAGAGATGAAGCACTTACACACCGGTGAGCCGCTCCCGCTGTGAATTCTTCGAGGAGACTCGAAAGATTTTCGAGCGAGTTTACCCCATCCGGCCCGAAACTCATATCGGTTTGTATATGAGTGAGGGGCGGATGGGGTAAAATCGCCGAAAAGATTTCAGAGGATCGTCGAAGAGGCACAGCGGGAGTGGCTCATAGCGGTTGATTATTAAGTAAGAGGACGTTATCATGGGAGCGAAACTTGTAGCAGAAGAAGGTTCTCTGAAGGGCCTTGTGCTCTCTCTGGAAGATGGCGACAATTGGGTGATCGGTCGCGACCCCGACGCTTGCCAGCTCCTCATTGAAGACCCTTCTGCTTCTCGCAAACACCTGGTCTGCCGCACGACGCCGGAAGGGATCGTTGTCGAAAACTTAAGCACGACAAACCCGATCCAGGTGAATGATGAAGAGGTAAAAGAACCACGCTTGCTGCTCAATGGCGATGCCGTCAAGATCGGAGGCGGAGTGTTCCGCTTCTATGCCGAGGCTGCCGCGCATCTTTTCGAGGATGACGCGACAGGCCAAAAACAAGCAACGACCGGAGAAACGGCAACACCTCCCGCGCAAGAAGAGGAAGCCAAAAAAGAAGCGCCGGAAGAAGAGAAGAAAGAAGAAACGCCTGCAGCGGCCGCGCCAGAACAACCCGTTGCACCAAACGCAGAACAACCCCTGAAGCCAGAGCCAGTTGCAGAAGAAAAGAGTGAAGAAGTGATGGAGCCAAAACAGGAATCGACAAAAACAGAAGAGGCCGCGGAGACTGCTGCACCTCAGACTGCTCCACCTCTTGAAACTCAAGCTGCAGAAGAGGACGAGGAGCACGACACGATCTACGACGAAGAAACCACAGAAAAAAGCGGTTTAGCACAGATCAACTTCGGCCTGTTGGAAACGGGGCGTTGGCTCCTCAAGGTGATTGGGGGCCCCAACAATGGCGCCGAATTCACGATGCAAGCGGGAAGCAGCTACATCATCGGCACAGACCCTTACGCTTGCGATATTGTGTTCCACGATACCAGCGTTTCGCGACAACATGCACGGATCGCTGTCGATAAAAATGATGCGCTTACCGTCGAAGATCTGAAAAGCCGCAACGGCACGATCGTCGATGGGGAAACGATCAAGGGTAAACTTCCACTCAAACCCAATAGCATCGTCGCGGTGGGCACCTCTGCCTTTGTCGTCTTTGACCGGGAAGGGGAGATGAAAACGATCATTGCGCCTTTGATGAACTCCCTCATGAGGAGTGCACCCGTCGAGGAAACAAAAAAAGTAGACGAGGCCCCAACCCCTGAACAGATCGCGGCAGCCCAACTTGCCGCTCAGGAAAAAGCAAAACAGGAAGCCGCTCAGCACCACACGACTCTGGGCGCTTTAATCCTCATCGCCATTCTCACGGGGGTCTTCATCGTGGTTGGAATCGGCACGACAACCCTGTTTAGAAGCGAGCCCATCGTCAAAGCGGAAACGGTCGACACCACCGCCGTTCTCGATGCCGCCTTAGCTCCCGTTCCAAGCGTCAAATACTCGTTCAACAAAAACACGGGACAGCTCCTTTTGATCGGACACGTCCTCACCGCACAAGATAAAAACCAGCTCCTCTATGCTCTGCAAGGTCTCAAATTCATCAAGAGCGTCGATGACAGCGGTATTGTGATCGACGAATACGTCTGGAGAGAGATCAATCAAGTGATCGAAAAAAATCCGCAATGGAAAGGGATCAGCGTGATCAGCTCAACGCCCGGTCAATTCGTCATTACCGGCTATCTGCGTACGCGGGGACAATCGGAAGGCCTCTCAGACTTTCTCACGAGCAACTTCCCCTATCCCGATCTATTGGAAAATAGGGTCATCGTCGACGACGACGTCAACTCATCGGCTACTTCTATTTTGAATAGCCATGGGTTCAAAAACGTCACTGCCCATTTGGAAAATGGGGAGCTCACTCTAGCGGGCAGCGTCCCTCGCGGCTCCGAAGACCTGCTCAAACAAAGCCTCAAGGAGATCCAAGAGATCCGCGGCGTGCGCACGATCCGCAACCAAATTGCCCAATTGGCTCCTGAAGAGGATGTGGTCAACATCTCCGACAAGTACGATGTCACCGGCGTTTCAAGCTTTGGGAGCAATTTAAGCGTCATCATCAACGGCCGTATCCTGATGAAGGGAGATGTCCTCGATGGGATGTCGGTCGTCACGATCCAGCCCAATGCCGTCTTCCTCGAAAAAGAGGGAACCAAATACCGCATCGACTTTCAGCATTAAACCACGCTATTAAACAACACTTCACCACTGAGATCAGTGAGACCAGTGAGAGAGTCTGAAAAAATAATTCCACTAAAAGTTGAAAACCTGGTTATAAAAAAGCGTTTAGATTTGCCACAAAACATAAAACTGGCAGCTAAACCCCTCACCGATCTCACTGATCTCAGTGGTGAATAAAATCAAAGGCTAGGGTGAATAAAAACAGAGACTATTTTCCATTTTAGTGGCATAATCCTTTTATATGCTCACGATCAAAAAACTCACCATCCCCGGTTATGAACAGGTGATCGAAGGGGTTGACCCTGCGAGAAAGCTGCATTGCTTCATTGCCATCCACAACACCGTCTTGGGACCAGCTCTTGGCGGAACGCGGATCTACCCGTACGGAAAACCGGAAGAGGCTCTCCACGATGTGTTGCGCCTCTCCCGAGGAATGACTTACAAATCGGCAATCGCAGAAGATGGCCTTGGTGGGGGCAAAAGCGTGATCATCGCAGACTCCCACACACAAAAAACGCCCGAACTGCTCCACGCCTTTGCTGAAGTGCTCGATTCGCTAAAAGGGCAGTACATCGCCGCAGAAGATGTGGGCTCGACGCTTGCCGACATGGCGCTCATTCGGCAAAAGACCCCTTACGTGGCCTCCCTTCCAGGTGACAGAAGCAGCGGCGATCCCAGCCGCTTTACCGCCTGGGGCATCTTCCGAGGGATCCAAGCGGTCTCCAAAAAGTTGTGGCATACGAAATCGCTGCGTGGCCGTTCAGTCGCCATCCAAGGATTGGGTAGCGTGGGGGCAAAACTCGCGATCCTCCTCTTTTGGGAAGGGGCTCGTCTGATCGTGACCGATTTAGACCAACGGGTCACACACTCTTTTGCACACGATTATTCTGCTGAGGTCGTTGGCACAGACGAGATCTTCTCAGTGCCGTGCGATATTTTTGCTCCTTGTGCGCTCGGAGCGATCGTCAACAGCGACACTGTGAAATCATTAAAATGCGCTGCCATCGCTGGGTCGGCCAACAATCAACTCGACACGGATGAAACGGGTTGGAAACTAATGGAGAAGGGGATCTTGTACGCTCCCGATTACATCATCAACTCCGGCGGCATCATCAATGCAGCCGCTGAGTTTGAACCAGGAGGCTACAACCCATCCGTCGCGCGCGACAAAACCAACCACATCTACGACCACCTGATGAAAATTTTCCATCGCGCAGAGGCGGAAAAGAAGCCGACAAATGAGGTTGCCAATGCGTTGGCGGAGTACCACATCGCCCATAAAATCGGAAAACGAAAAATCCCCATCCAATTTAGCTAAAACTTATGCATACCTTTCTCAACCAACTAAAAGCGGCCTTCCAAAAGGCGATCTTGAAAACGTATCCAACGTTGAAGGAAGATGAGCTTTCTCTGGACGTCACTCCAAGCACCAATCCGTCGTTTGGAGATTACCAATGCAACTCAGCAATGAAGCTCACAAAGCTTTTGAAAGAACCTCCCCGTGCGATCGCCGAAAAAATCATCCAGGCGCTCGATGTAAAAACTGCCGACGGCATTCCCCTGATCGCGCAAACCTCTGTTGCTGGCCCTGGGTTTATCAACATCGCCATCGATCCCCTCTATTTGGAACGGCATGTCAACCTCCTCTTGCACGATGCGCACCTTGGGATTGAAATGGCACAGCCGCCGATCAAGGTCGTGATCGATTTCTCTTCTCCTAACACGGCAAAAGAGATGCACGTGGGGCATTTGCGCTCGACAATCATCGGCGATTGCCTCGCGCGCCTCTTCGAATTTTTGGGCGACGCTGTATTGAGATTGAACCACATTGGAGATTGGGGAACTGCCTTTGGGATGTTGATTGCCTACATGAAACAAACAGCCCCCGACGTCCTTGACGGCAAGGTTTCGACAGACCTCACCCATCTCGTCGCCTGGTACAAAGAATCAAAAGCACGCTTTGATGCCGATCCCGAATTTAAAAAAGCATCTCAGCGCGAAGTAGTGGCACTGCAAAGCGGCGATCCCCAATCGCTTAAAGCGTGGAACATCATCTGCGCGATCTCCCGAAAAGCGTACCAAGAGATTTACGATCTGTTAGATATCCATCTGGTCGAACGGGGGGAATCGTTTTACAATCCACTCCTGCCGGGCATTGTCAAAGACCTGGAAGCAAAGAGGCTCGTCGCGGTTTCGGACGGAGCAAAATGCGTTTTTCTGGAGGGATTCCTCAACCGGGAAGGGGAGCCGCTCCCCCTCATGATCCAAAAATCGGACGGGGGTTACAACTACGACACGACAGACATGGCAACGATTCGCCACCGGATCGATGTGGAAAAAGCCAAACGAATCATCATCGTCACAGACGCGGGACAAGCGACCCATTTCCGGATGATTTTCAAGACAGCCGAGCTTGCCGGCTACCTCGATCCAAAAAAAGTGAGGGTCGACCACGTGCCATTCGGACTTGTTTTAGGCGCCGATGGAAAGAAATTCCGCACCCGTTCAGGGGAAACAGAAAAGCTGATCGATCTGATCCAAACGGCGATCGAAAAAGCGGACGCGATTTTGAAAGAGCGTTCACCTGAGATGGATCCCAACGAAAGGCACGCGCTTGCCAAAGCCCTCGGCATCGGGGCGATCAAATACGCCGACCTCTCGTGCCACCGCACGAGCGACTACACCTTTAGCTACGAGCGCATGTTGAAATTCGAAGGCAATACAGCCGCCTTTTTGATGTACGCTTACGTCCGTGTCATCGGAATCAAACGGAAAACGCAGGCAAACATCGACGCCCTTTTGCAACAGGAAAAAGTCAAGCTCACCCATCCAGCCGAAATTGCCTTAAGCCTCCATCTGGCTCAATTTGGCGATGCCCTCCTTGCCACCGCAGACGATCTGCTGCCCCACCGCCTGACAGAATACCTCTATCTGCTCGCGGAAAAATTCAACGCCTTCTTCCGCGACTGCCGCGTCGAAGGCACTCCCGAACAAAGCTCCCGCCTCCTCCTCTGCGAGGCCGTTGCCCGCACCCTGAAAACCGGCCTCGAAATTCTCGGCCTAAAAGTCGTCAACAAAATGTAGAAAACTCTCCTTTTCAAAAACCCTCGAGAATTGCTAATCTGACGTCAAACTTACATAAGACTTGCTTTATGCTTAGACACTTTCTCGACTACCAACTCTCTTTGACAGAACCTGGCAAGCCGCTCCACAAATTGCGCCCACTCATTGCTGCCGGCGACACGTTCTTATTCGAGGCGCCCATCAACACGACCAAAGGGCCCCACATCCGCGATGCGATCGACATCAAACGGTGGATGATGGTGGTGGTGATTGCGCTCCTCCCTTGCCTCTTGTGGGCGATCTGGAACACGGGGCTGCAATCGTTTGTCTACGGAAGCGGCAACTACAAATTGATGGATGAATACTTGACGAACTCCCTTTCATGGGAAGGGTACTTCAACTTCGCCTTCAAGGAAGATCGCTACCTGACGATTCTCAAAGAGGGGTTGAAAGGGGTGTTGCCTCTCTTGCTGATCTCATATGCCGTTGGAGGCTTTTGGGAAGCGGTCTTTGCCTGCGCAAGGGGACATGAAATTTCAGAAGGTTTTCTCGTCACGGGCATTTTGTACGTGTTCGTCCTTCCCGCCACGATCCCCTATTGGATGGCGGCTGTCGGCGTATCCGTCGGCGTTGTCCTTTCGAAAGAGGTGTTTGGAGGCTCCGGGATGAACATCGTCAACCCTGCATTGGCTTGTCGCGCGTTTTTGTTCTTTACATTCCCGGGAAAAATGTCAGGCGATGTGTGGGTCGGAACAAACCCCACGGCAATCCGGCAAAGTTTGAGCCAAATGAACAAAGACGGCCACACCTCCTCTCTCGATGGGTATAGCCAAGCGTCTAAGCTGACGCAATTCAATGTGCCGCAAGACATCAAAAAAATCCATGTCGATGCGATCGCCACAAACGATTTAGGAAGCGGTGTCGATACGTATGGGACGATTGAACACCAGTTTCAAAAGTGGAATTCTCTCGGCCATCACGATGCGACGTTGGGGCAGCTGTCACAAGAGCAGCTAAAAAGCTTTGTGACGAGCCCCCTCATGGAAGGCGGCTTAGGGCTTTCCTCTGGCTACTACGAAGATGCGTACCATTTTTCAGCCCTCAATTACGGGATCGGGCACAACACCGATGCGAGCTTTTTCTTTGGAGATAAAGTTGGGTGCATTGGAGAGACTTCGGTTCTCGCCTGTTTGCTGGGCGCAATTTACCTAATTTATACAGGCGTGGGATCGTGGCGGACAATGGTGGCCATGGGCCTTGGCGCTTACCTGACAGCCCTCCTTTTTGAACTCTGCTCCAAATACTTGGGTGCCGAAAGCGGCGCTTGGCACCCGGCACAATTTGGCTTCCCTGCATACAAGCACCTGCTCCTGGGAGGATTGGCTTTTGGCCTCGTCTTTATGGCGACAGACCCGGTCTCCTCTCCCAGCATGCCGCTTGCCAAATGGATCTATGGTCTCTTTTGCGGAATGATCACCATCGTGATCCGCGTGATCAACCCAGCCTATCCAGAAGGGGTGATGCTCGCAATTTTGATGGGAAATGTATTCGCCCCGCTCTTCGATTATTACGCCGCACTCCATTTTAGAAAGAGGAGAACGTTCCGTGTCCGAGCCGCAGCCTAATCAACCCACCCTTCCGGCAGAAAGCAATGTGAAGACGATCATCTTCATGGTGGTCTTAAGCTTTATCTGTGCGTTGATCCTCTCTGTTTTAGCCAGCGCATTGGCTAAGCCAAAAGAGGTGGCAAAAGATCTCGACCGCAGTAAACAGATGATGATCGCCGCCAAAATTTTGAGCCACGATGGCCATTTTTTGATCAAAGATTCAGAAGGCAACTACGTGCCTGCCAAGTATTTGAAAGATGGGATCCTCGCCCCAGACCCTGCGCCTGGGTACGCCTCCCAAGCAGAACTCTTGAGCGTCTACAAACAACGGTTGCGCCCCATGCTCGTCGACAGCAAGGGGGACTTAACGACTTTCGAAAAAGCGAAGCTGAACGAAGAGGAGTATCTGGCAAACTACAAAAAAACCGGCTATTACAAACAGCCGTTGAAATTGATCTACCAAATCTTGCCAAACCCTAGCACCGAGGCAGCGACCGAAAAGGGTAAGCAAGAGCCGATCGGCTATGTGATCCCTGTCAATGGGTTTGGCCTGTGGGATGCCATCTATGGCTATCTCGCCCTGAACACCGACGGCAACACCGTGATCGGGATCACTTGGTACGACCAAAAAGAAACGCCCGGACTGGGTGCGAATATCTCAGAAAAAGAGTGGCAAGATCTGTTTCCAAGCAAAAAGATTTTCCAAGAAAGTGGCAGCGGTGCCACCGACTTTAAAACGGCGCCGTTGGGGATCACAGTTGTCAAAGGCAAGGTTTCAGAAGTATTAGGAGACAACCCCAAAGCAAAAAGTGCTGTCGATGGGATGGCAGGTGCAACATTGACGGGCAACGGGGTCAACGACGCTTATAAGAGTGTCTTGGCTGCTTACCGCCCCTTCTTGATTAAACTGCAATCGGCCAAACAAACCAAAGAGTGAGGAAGAGATGTCGACCCAAAAAGTGTCCACTCTATCGTACCTGACAAACCAGTTGTGGAGCGGCAACCAAATTCTGGTAGCCGTCCTGGGGATCTGTTCGGCCCTTGGGGTGACAAACCGCCTTTCTGTTTCCGTCACGATGGGGCTCTCTGTTTCCTTTGTAACGGCATTTTCCTCCTTTTTTGTCTCTCTTTTGCGCAAAATCACACCAGACAGCGTGCGAATGATCACACAGCTTGCGATCATCTCCGTCTTCGTCATCATCATCGACCAGTTTCTCCAAGCGTATTTCTTTAGCATCTCTAAAGTATTGAGCGTGTTCGTCGGATTGATCATTACGAATTGCATCGTGATGGGAAGAACAGAAGGGATGGCAAAAAACGTCGAGCCCATTCCTGCCTTCCTCGACGGCCTTGGAGCTGGGCTTGGATATGCAGCAGTGCTCTGCATCGTAGGCGGGATCCGCGAACTGTTTGGCTTTGGACAATTGTTTGGGCAACAGGTGATCCCCCTTTCTTGGTATGCCACCGCAGAACGCCCCGACGGGTATGACAACTTCGCCCTGATGGTGAGCCCGCCCGCCGCTTTTTTCATCCTTGGGGGCATGATCTGGGTTTTCAACCTCATCAATAAAAGGACGTAACCGATGTGGATGGCTAACTACGAATCGCTCAACCTCTTTGGCTTGATGATCCAGGCAGTCTTCATCGAAAATTTCTTGCTCGCCAACTTCTTAGGGATGTGCACGTATCTCGCCTGCTCGACCAAGCTAAAAACGGCAAATGGGCTCGGCGTCGCAGTGGTCTTCGTCCTCACCGTCTCTGGCATCTTAAACTGGTGCGTCCACAAATTCGTGACAGGACAAGGCGCTCTGACGTGGCTGGCGACCTTTGGGATCAATGCAGCCACAATCGACTTGGGCTTCCTCGAATTTCTCCTTTTTATTTCGGTCATTGCCGGGTTCGTTCAAATCTTAGAGATCGTCATCGAAAAATTTTCGCCGGCCCTTTACATGTCTTTGGGCCTCTACCTCCCGCTGATTGCAGTCAACTGCGCAATTTTAGGAGCCTGCCTCTTTGCCGTCACGCGCGATTACCCCTTCTTCCCAAATCTCATCTATGTCCTGGGTTCTGGAGTGGGATGGTGGCTTGCAATCGCCTTGATCGCAGCGATCCGGGAAAGGCTCGCTACAGCAGACGTCGTTCCTGCCTTAAGGGGGATGGGGATCACCTTTATCATGACCGGCTTGATGGCGATGGCTTTCCAAGGCTTTACCGGAATCAAACTTGCCACACCGACTGGAGCTGTCGAACCGCCTCCGACAGAACAACATCCAACAACAACACCCTCACCCAAAGCATAAAATGAAAATCGGACACAAAAAGAAAAACAACATCTTGGTCATCACCCCCGAAATGCCTTCGCTCGACGCCCTGGCAGCTCCCCTGTTTAAAGAGCAGGTCTTCGATCTGATCAAAAATGACGAAAAGCCGTTTGTGGTCGTTGATTTAACGAATCTGACAGCAATAGACACCTCAGGCTTAGGAAGTTTTCTCGCTCTACTCCGGCATTTGAACACGTGTGGAGGCTCTCTTAAGATCTCCTGCATGAACCGCCCCGTCCGGACGATGTTCGAACTCGTTTCGATGCATAAAATCTTTGATATTTTCAACACCACAGAGGAGGCCGTCAGTGATTTCGACAAAAAACAGTAAACCCAGGCAGCCAGGAACGATTCGCGCCATTCTGTTCATCGCATTTTTCTGCTTGATTATCCTCGCCAAAACGTCTATCTACAATTACTTCATCCGCCCTCCCGCCGATGAAGACCTCATCGCCATGCGAGATCGCGATGATGACAAGCCGACCCTCTACTACAAAAACCGAGAGGCGAACCGCGCTGAGGAGCGAGCTCCCTACAAATACTCCGATCCTAGTTACTACCAAGGCCGCCCCGATCCAAGATAGCGCAATCCACCACTGATCTCACTGGCTCAGTGGTAGTTGTACCAGAACTTGGAAAAGATTTGCAAAAAATAGGCTGAAAGGATAAGGTCACGAAAAGCGTCACTATCCTTCTGTACACATCACTCCCACTTATTACAGAACTATTGCATTAACTCTGCAATACGAGTTTTGAACCTATTTTAAAAAGGAGATAATATGGATTCCATCCACGGTAAACACACCTTTTTTCACATTCCGCAACGCCTCAAACCAGTGAACGTGCCAAAACTTCAAACTCTGCCAGGAAACCCAATAAAAGAGATCAAAACTGCCGGAATGTCCCACTCGATTCCAGCTAAGCTCTCTCGCCGCTTGATGCTCATCAAAGCGACGCAAGAAGCTTCGGAAACGGGCAAAAAAATGATCAAATCGATCGCCAACAAAGCTTGTGGAATTTTTAAAACTGCCAGCAAGTTCCACTAATTGATTCAATTTCAGTGAGGGAAGGGAATATGTCGGAGGTAAAACCTTCGCCATACCCTCCACCTCAATTTGTTTCTCTCGTTGCGCCTAAATCTTTGTTGTGCTACGCTCTTTTTCAAAAAAGAGGCAGGCAATTTTTATGGCACAACTGAATGTCGGCGATTTACGGGGCGGAGCAAAAGTCGAAGTGGAAGGTCAACCCTATACGGTGGTGGCCAACCAATTCGTGAAACCAGGAAAAGGGGTCGCTTTCAATAAAATCCGACTCAAGCACCTCACTTCTGGGCGCGTCATCGAGCGCACATTCAAATCGGGTGAAAAAGTCGATCAGGCCGACGTCGTCGAAATGGGGATGCGGATGTTGTACAAAGAAGCAGACGGCACTATCTTCATGGATGAAAACACTTTCGAACAGATCAAAATCTCTAACGAGTCGCTCGGGGATACCTCCCAATGGCTCAAAGAAGACATCTCGTACAGCATCATCTTTTACAAAAACGTCCCCGTCACCGTAGACCCCCCTACATTCCTCGAACTGAAAATTACCGAAACCATGCCCGGCGATCGTGGAAACACCGCCTCTGGCCGCGTACTCAAACCCGCCACAACTGAAACAGGCGCCGTTGTGCAAGTCCCCATCTTCATCGATGAGGGGGAAGTGATCAAAGTCGATACGCGCACAGGCGAGTACGTCTCTCGTGTGAATTAAAATCTTGCTAAAAATTCTTTGGTCTATATAAGATCCAAGGAAAAACGCGTTGTTGCTTTGTAAACAACGCTCATTGCACAACCAGGATTTCGCTTATGTTCAATGCAGCTCACCGTCTGATTGGTGCCTGTGTCCCCAACAGCATCGCAACTCACCCAAGATCTCCCGCAATCGCCACAGTTTTTAAAGGGTGCGCACACACACTGGATGTTTCAACAAGCGTCGCCTTGCTCATCATCAGCAGCGTGGCCTACGACAAAGCGCACAACTTCATTCCGCGCCGCTATCTCCAGGAAATCCCCCAAGCGCTCATTCGGATCTCGGCAAAAACAACGGCGACCATTTGGATGGCTGCCACATTTGCCGCCTTTGGCCTCCACCTCTACTTTGCCTTGCAAAAGGAAAAATCGCAATCCTTGCAAGGTAATGAATCTGAGATACTAGAACCCAGGAATGGTGACGGGGAGGACAATTCTCCACCCCTAAACGGACCCGCTAAACTAAGTACAAAAGCACCTCAACCAGAATTCAAGACTCCACGAGGAAGGGGCCCTGGATTGCCGAACGGGCCACAAACAGTTCCCCGCCCTCACTACGACCAATCGCACATAGTTCGAACACCAAGGGCACGATCGGTGGATTCTTATTTTGCAGATGAGGGTGGAGCCATGCTGTCACCCATTTTCTTCAATTCGACATCTTCATACAAGACAGCCCAATCTCCTGGTAGCCCCAACTCTCCCGGCTTTAGACCCTTTGATCAAACATTTAGAACGACTCTTGTGGGAAGAGCCTCGGAAATAAAACCCCCGCAGCGTACATTTTACAGAGTAACGGACGCTGCTTATGCTCAGCCGATGTCGGAATATCAAGCTCCTGTTCTTCCTATGCCACCCCTCGCGGTTTTGAAATCAGCTAAGGATAACCTTAAATCCTTAGACCCAAGCATCATAACCCGTGTTGCACTCCAGGCCCCAAGTTCAAATCCTTTTCATAGCTTGAGACGGCAAATGTCTGCTCCCCAATTTCGCGCGCAAAATGCCGCAGGACTAGGGAACGGGGGAGTCGATCCAAATGAATGGAATTCGCCAATAAAAGCTACACGAACTTCTGGACAATCGGGAAGCGACGTCCGATCGTAAACGCTTTTTCAGTGACGCGCAAGCCAGGTGGGCTTTGGCGCCGTTTGTATTCGTTTGTGTGAATTCTCTTGATCAGATCGCGCACCAAAGGTAGTGGGAGAGCGTGATTCTTGGCAATCGCCTCAGCAGAGGCGTGCTCTTCGATATAATCTTGAAGAACAGCATCGACAATTGCATACTCGGGCAGTGAATCGGTATCTTTTTGATTGGGACGCAACTCCGCAGTAGGAGCACGGACAATCGTATGGTGGGGGATGACTTCCTGCTGCCGATTGATGTACCGCGCTAAAGCATACACTTGTTGTTTCGTGACATCGCTGATCACGGCAAGCCCGCCGCACATGTCGCCATACAGCGTCGAGTACCCCATCGCCAATTCGCTCTTATTCCCCGTGCTCAAGACGATATACCCCAGTTTATTAGAGAGCGCCATCAAATAGATTCCCCGAATGCGCGCTTGGATATTCTCTTCCGTTGCGTCGCTGGGTAAGCCCTCAAAGTGAGGTGTGAGAGTCTCAAGAAAAGCCTCGCGCGGGTGTTCGATCGAAATTTTTTTAGTCTCAATCCCAAGAGAGTGTGCCAGCGCATACGCATCTTCCAAGCTCTCGTTTTCGGTGTAGCAAGAGGGCATCAAAACGCCCAACACATTTTCCCGGCCTAGCGCTGCCACGGCAAGGCAAGCCACGACGGCTGAATCGATTCCCCCTGAAATCCCTAAGCACGCTTTTTTAAAGCCGGACTTCACGAAATAATCTTTCAAACCCAAAACGAGCGCCTCATACACATCTGAAATGCCAGGATCGTGGTAGGTGAGCCCTGATCCGGCTTTCGCTGTATCGACGAGCAGCATATCGCTCTTAAACCCCTCTGCAAGAGCGACGAGATGCCCTTTTCGATCCATGAGAAAACTGTGCCCATCGAAAATCAAGCTGTCATTGCCCCCCACTTGATTGCACAAGGCCAAAGGGCACTCGAGTGCTTTTGCGGCTTGTGCAGCGGCATGGAGGCGGAGCGACACTTTCTGGGCGCAAAAAGGGGAAGCAGAAAGGTTCAGCGCGCAGGCAGGGCGCAAGAGCGACAGTTCCACAATCGGATCGCGTTGATAATGGGTCTCTTTCAGCGTGCTGCTAAATTGCCAGATATCCTCACAAATCGTAATGGCCACTTTCTGCTTCGCTAGGGTCCACAAGTTCATCTGGCGACCCGGTTCAAAAAAACGGCGCTCGTCAAAGACGTCGTAAGTGGGGAGTAAAACCTTGTCCTGATACCCCAAGATCGCCCCGTTTTCGATCACAGCTGCACTATTGAAAAGGGCTTTTTCGCCAGAGACTAAATTGCGTCGCACCGTGCCAATGACGGCCGCTATTCCGTGTGTGTGGGTGGCAATCGCCATCAACGCCTTTTCCACGGCATCGATGAAATGGGGCACTAAGAGAAAATCTTCTGGGGGATAGCCGCTCAGGCACAACTCAGGAAACAGAACAACAGACGCTCCTGCTTTTTTCCCCTCTTTGATTCCATTCAAAATGAGGGTGGCATTCCCTGAGAGATCGCCTATCGTCGGGTTAATCTGTGCAATGGATATCAGCATAAGCGTGGTCAGTTTCCGAAATCGTCTAGGACAATACTTTCGCGCGGCACGCCATAATCGTCGAGCAGTTTAAGCACGCTTTTATTGTGCATTGGCGGGCCGCACACGTAGAAAAGGCACTCTTCCGGAGATTCCATTTTCTTGAGTTGCCCCTGTTCAAAAGCGCGGAATAAGTAGTTGGTCTTCAAAGGGTCTTTAGCCGGCCATCCCGCTTGGATATCTTCTGGAAGCGGCTCCGATAAGACGAGATGGTAGCTGAAATTGGAAAACTCTTTGGCGAGCTTTTCGTAATCTTCTTGGTAGATGTTCTCCCTAAGTGAGCGTGCCCCATACCACATCGAGACGCGCCTCTTCGTCTTTTCTGTGTAAAACAGCTGGAGAATGTGACTGCGGCCAAACGAAGAGCCAGCGCCGCCGATGAGGAAAACCAATTCCCGCTGATCATTAATCATGAACGACTCTCCATAGGGGCCAGAAAGGCGCATTTTATCGCCCGGCTTCAACGAGAATGTGTAACTAGAGCAGATCCCCCAAGGAATATCTTGAGACAATTTCCCTTGGATAAACGGCGGTGTAGCAATGCGGATGTTAAATTTCAACGTGCGCCCTTCGGCCGGATAAGAGGCCATCGAATAGGCGCGAATCGTTTCATCTGGCCCTGTGGGAAGTGCACTAAAGTCAATCGCGCGTCCAAACATCTGAAATTTTTCCCAGTCGGGGAAGTAACGGGGCTGCATCGTTTGTTTCCACTCTTCCGTATTGGTCTTAAAAGGGGGCACGTGAAATTGCAAGTAGCCGCCGGAACGATATGGAACTTCTTCACCCTTAGGAATTTCGACAATCAGTTCTTTAATAAACGTCGCCACATTTTCATTGCTGATCACGGTTGCTTGCCACTCTTTAACTCCTAACAAATCGGGTTCGATGTGGACGTGCAAATTGTTCTTCACCTTTGCCTGGCATGACAGACGCCACCCCTCTTGCAACTGTTTCTTTGAAAAGGTCGCTTTATCGGTTTCGAGCGGGTCAGCTGCTCCCTCGAGAATCTGCACCTTGCACTGTTTACAAGTCGCTTTTCCCCCACACGGACACGGAACGGGGATCCCATTCGATGTCAAGGTCACCAACAATGTATTGCCACCCGCAACCTCTTTCGTCAGATTGGGATCGTCATTGACGCGGATTTTGCACAGGTCGTGGCTGACGAGTTTCGCCTTCGTAAAAAGGATCAATCCGGCCAAGCCAACGCCAATCACAATAAACGCGACAATCGCAAACAAACTCAGCAAAGGATCGATCCCAAGAAAGGTGGCTAGAAAATCAGTGTTCATAGGGTTAGGTATACCCAGTGAGAGGCATTTTCTTCAACTACATCTAAAAAATCCTTGTACTTGCAGTGGTGGATGCTGCATGATATCCTACGGGAAAGAATTAATGCGGAGCTTTCAGTCATGTTTCTCGACGATTACGAAGAATTCACGGATGCACAAAAAGCCACGTTGGCAAAGTATGTGACAAATACGAGCGGTCACATCTTTGTCTTGCGCAATCTGCCAGAGGTGATCAAAGGTGCTCTTTTTTCGAGATACTCCCGTTCCACTCTAGGGCTGCGCTCCCTCTTGCTCAAAGAATTTATCACAAACAATGAAGAATCTGCTTTTGGCGCTATTACAGGGGAATCGTCTCAAGGAAACCCTCAACAGGAGCAATCGGCTGCGATCCACAAAGCACAAACGTTCTACGATAGAATTTTAGATGGCTACGGTGACGATTCAATCGGTGAACTTGGCGGGGCTCACATTGCGATCGAAAACGTGTCGATGTTAGCTGCAAAGGCCTTAGAAGACCGCCGCATTGGGGGCTCACCTCTTGAAAAATCGACCCGTTACATCTACTTCGACCAGAAAGTGCACGGAGAGTATCTGTTTTACCGCGAACCCGTTTTAATGACTTCGGCTTATCGGGAATTGTATATCAATACTTGCAACATGCTTTTTGATACCTATAGCCGTCTGATCCCTCCCTTGACTGCATTGATCGACTCCACAATGCCTAAAGACCCCAATGTCTCAAAAATCGCTTACACAGCTGCGTTGCGGGCAAAAGTGCTCGATTGCCTCAGAGGATTATTACCAGCTGGCACACTGACCAACATGGGGATCTTTGGAAATGGACGTTTCTTCGAACAACTCATCCACAAACTCAACGTGAGCAATCTGGCGGAATTACAAGACATCGGAAAACGGATGCACGAAGAACTTTCTAATGTCATTCCTTCGTTCATCCGCCGCTCAGATCCCTCGCACCGCACCCACAATAGCTTTGCTGAATATTACGCCACAATGCAACACGACCTACAAAACGCTGCAGAAAAAAATACCGCGCCTATCGAAAAAAATTTCACCTCCGGGGTCAAACTGATCAGCGCAGATGCAGATGCCGTTGTGAAGGTTGCAGCAGCTCTTCTCTTCCCTTTTTGCAACAAAAGCTTGGAAGACATCCTGCACTACTGCAAAAAACTCCCCGACGAAGAGATCGCCCAAATCTTGGATGCCGCGTGCAATGCACGAGAAAATCGGCGCCAAAAATCGCCGCGCGGTCTTGAACATGCGAACTTTACGTTTGAAATTGTCGCCGACTTTGGCTCCTACAGAGATCTCCACAGGCACAGAACGCTCACGCAAGCACGTCAACTGCTCTCTTGCGACTATGGCTTTAAGATTCCTCAAGAACTCGTTGGCACCGAACTGGAAGAAGATTACGTCACCGCCATGCACCGCGCCAAAGAAGCGTACAACGAAATCGCAAAGGAACTGCCCGAAGAAGCGCAATATCTTGTCCCCATGGCGTACAGAGTGCGCTGGTACTTCAATGTGAATTTACGCTCCCTGCAATGGATGTGCGAGCTTCGCACATCGCCGGCAGGCCACCCCAACTACCGCCTGATCGCACAAGAGATGGCAAAACAAGTCTGTAAACAATTCCCCGCCTTCGAACGGTTCTTCAAATTCGTCGATTACGAAGGTTACAACCTGGGCCGCATGAGCCAAGAACAGCGCAAAGCCGAAAAGCAGCTGAAGACCGCTCTGACATAACCCATGCAATTAGGAAGGATCTACATCTTTGGAGCCTCCTGTAGTGGAAAATCTTCCCTGGCTCAAGCCCTCCACACAAAATTGGGAAATGAGTGGACCTATCTTGACAGAGATCTTTTTATTGAGACGGGCACTTGCGCCGATGGCACGGCAAACGCCTTTTTAGACATCAAAATCAGGGAAATGACAAATCGCGTCATCGTGGATGCTCAAATTCCCTGGAAAAGCAAAGAAAAAGGCGACCTCTACCTTCTCGTGCATGCTCCATTAGATGTCTTGCTTCAGCGCAATTCCATTAGAACGGCGAATCTCCAACGTTCAGCCACGCGTGCGCTCCATGCGAAGCAATATGTGATCAACACCCACAAACAACTTGATCAACAACCCAAAGAACAGTTTGACGCCTGCTTTGACTCCTCTACAGCTTCCATCGAAGCACTGGTCCACCAGGTCGTGCTGCTCCTCTTGCAAAAATAATCCCCCTTATGCATGGTGACGATTATAAAAAACATTTAACAAAGGGGTTGCTATGGAACTTTCAATATTTTTAGCAAAACTGCTCGGCCTTTATCTATTGATCATCGCCGGTTTATGGGTGATCCAAAAAGACCAGGTCGATCACGCGCTTCGCGACTTGCTTTCCTCAAGAGGATTGCTCCTCTTTTCAGGAGCTGTCAACATCGTGGCTGGCTTGGCCATTGTGATCGGACACCCTGTCTGGGAAATGAATTGGCAAGGGTTGATCTCTCTACTGGGCTACGTGATCTTGCTTCAAGGGATCTTGCGCTTTGGATTTGCTGATAAGGTGCAAAGAAATGCTCAGATGATTGCTCAAAAAGGCTTCCGCTCCGCGATCGTCGTCTTGGTCGTGCTTGGCGCCTATTTGACCTACTGCGGCTTCGCCAACGCCTAAAGAACTCTAGGGGACTTTGAGGATCGTCCTCAAAGTCCTCATGAGTATTTTATCCCCAATTTCTAAGATCCTAGAGTGATATGCCGACCCTTCGAGCCTCAGCATAAACCTCCGAGGTCACCCAGGCCTCCGCTTCGCTCCGACCTGGGCTATACTAGGCCGACCCTTCGGGCCTTTACAACATGATCAATTAATTCCGGAATAGTTTTTAAGATCCTAGGCTGACTGCTGCTGAGGCCCAACGGGCCGGTATCTCACAGCCCAGGTCGGAGCGAAGCGGAGGCCTGGGTAAAAACGCACACAAGTGACGAGCCCTGGCTGAGGCCCAACGGGCCGGTATCTCATAGCCCAGGTCGGAGCGAAGCGGAGGCCTGGGTAAAAACGCACACAAGTGACGAGCCCTGAAAGGGCGCCATATAGAAAAAAATGTGAGTCTTGATGGACTCGAACCATCGACCCCCTCATTAAAAGTGAGGTGCTCTAACCAACTGAGCTAAAGACTCATCTTGACCCCAAGGGGATTCGAACCCCTGTTATCGGAATGAAAATCCGGTGTCCTAGGCCAGACTAGACGATGGGGCCGGATTCTTTCGCGAGAAAGATCATTTATCCTACAAGAGTTGCGATTTTTGCGCAATGTTAAATCGTCGAGATCTCTTTTTCCTTCTTCTCAGAGATGTCGTCGGCCTCTTTGCACGACTTGTCGGTCAGGTCCTGGATGGTTTTTTCGAATTTTTTTTGCATATCTTCGGAAAGCTCTCCAGCCGATTTTTGCCGCTTAATCGCGTCGTTGCCTTCACGGCGGATGTTCCGAATGCTGACCTTGGCGTCTTCCCTTTTCTTATGGCACACTTTGACCATCTCTTTGCGCATCGAATCGTCCATCGGGGGAATCTTCAATCGCACGACATTTCCATCGACAATAGGTACAAGGCCAAGATTAGCGGTTTCAATCGCCTTTCCGATCGCTTTATTATTCTGTGTATCAAAAGGGGTGATCAGCAAGAGACGGGGTTCTGGAGCTGTGACCGAAGCAATCTCTTTTAAACGCAAAGGGGAGCCGTACACTTCGACAACAACGCCATCGAGCATCGCAGGATTGGCCCGTCCGGTGCGAATCCCCTTTAATTCCATTTTTAAGTGTTCGATCGCAGCGACCATCTTCGCTTTAGTTTGTTCGACAACATCCATTTTAGCTCCTTATGTTTTTTGCGTGACCCACGTTCCCAACGCATTTTGATCGAGTAGGTCGAGCGCACGATCTGACTGCAGCAACTTCATATTGCAAACGAAAATGGGAACTTGGCTATTTGCGCACATCATAATAGCGGTCGCATCCATGATTTGCAACTGCTCCGCAATCGCCTGGCTATAGGTGATCGACTCGTACCTCTTGGCATCCGGGAATAGCAAGGGATCTTTTGAATAGACGCCGTCCACTTTAGTAGCTTTGACGAGGACTTCCGCACCAATTTCACAGGCGCGCAAAGCAGCGGCTGTATCGGTTGTAAAATAGGGATTACCGGTGCCCCCGACAAAAATCACAACGTTGCGTTGGTGGAGATAATCGGTTGCCGCGCGCCAGGTGTACGTCTCAGATACGCGAGGGCATTCTAGGGCAGACAAAAGCTTAGTAGGACATCCTACGCGCTCTAATGACTGTTGAAGGATAATGCCATTGATCAAAGTGGCAAGCATCCCTGCTTGATCTGCCGGCGTTTGTGGAATCGACATCGCACGGAGGACGTTCCCACGGAAGATATTGCCACCGCCGATCACGATCCCGATCTCTAAACCATGAGCCACTAAAGATTTGATAGAAAGGGCAAGTTGGTGGCACTCTTTGGGATCGATGCCAAATGGCTGGGAACCAGAGAGAATCTCGCCAGAGAGTTTGAAAAGAATACGTTTAGATGAGCTCAAAGAACGTTTTGAAACCAACTCCCACCCCACACACGAAATAAGCTATCCCAGAGGCTGCAGAAGAGGCAAATAGGGCGCCCGTGGCGCCCTATTTGGGCCATCCCCTTATTGTCCCACGCTCCAACGGATGAAGTGGGTGACTTTAAGAGGAGATCCTGTTTCTTTTGCCTTCTTGCCAACGAGTTCAGCGATTGTTACGCTATCATCGCGGACATATTTTTGGCAAACAAGACATGCTTGATCGTAAAAAGCTTTGAGTTTGCCATCGACAATCTTATCGATAATGTTCTCCGGCTTGCCTTTGATTTGGCTCTTTGCGATCTCTTTCTCTTGGTCAAGCACCTGTTGGGGCACTTTCTCTGGAGAAAGGTACTCAGGAGCAGCTGCAGCGACATGCATTGCGACATCTTTTGCCAATGCTTCCTCGCTGCCGCTTCCTGTAATTTCAACAACTGTGACAATCTTGCCGCCTTGATGAGAATACATGCCAACCGATTTCTCTTTGCTCTTTGGCAAAATCAACAAACGGCGGATTTGGATATTCTCCCCAATCGTCTGCACTACTGTCGCACGGTATTGATCGATCGTCAAAGCTGGCTCTTTTGAATATTTTCCAGCTAAGAAAGCCTCTAGAGAAGCAGGACGTGCGCGAAGCGCCTCTTGAACAACCGTGTTGAAGAAATCTCTGAACCGATCGTTCTTTACGACGAAGTCGGTCTCAGCATTCACTTCAACTAGGACGACCACGTCGCGGTCATCAGCTGTTCCGATCAACCCTTCATTCGTTGCGCGCCCCTCTTTTTTCACGGCTGATGCCATGCCTGCTTTGCGAAGGTTCGAAATAGCAAGTTCAATATCGCCCTTAGCCTCTTCAAGGGCCTCTTTGCACTTGCCCATGCCGATGCCCGTTTTCTCACGCAAATCTTTGATCATCTCTGCAGTGACCGGTTTCGACATAATTACTCCTTCTCTTTAGTGTCGGCTAGATCCTCTTCGCCCCCACTCTCGGCATTAAAAGCGAACTCTTCTTCGGTTGCTTCCTCATCGAGTTCTTCTTTGCCTTCCTCTTCATCCCCTTTGCTTGCGGAGATATTCATCTCATTCTTCTTATCAATAATCGCTTGCGCTAGCGTCTGAAGAATGACTTTAACGCTCTTTAAAGCATCGTCATTGCAAGCAATGATGTATTGGATCGGATCGGGGTCGCAGTTTGTATCGACAAGGGCCATCACCGGAATGCCAAGCTTATTCGCTTCAGCCACCGCAATATGTTCCTTGCTTGGATCGACGACGATGACCAAACCTGGTGGTTTTCTCATCCCTCGGATCCCTGATAGGTTGCGATCGAGCTTGATTTGCTCTTTTGCCATGAGCGAGAGCTCTTTCTTTGTCAAACCGCTCGATTCAGAGGCGATTTTCTTTTCGATTCTTTCCAGTTTTTTGATCGACTGGCGGATGGTCGACATGTTGGTCAACATGCCACCGAGCCAGCGCTCGCACACGTAAAATTCCCCCGCTGCCTCTGCCAATTCACGCACCACAGCTTTCGCTTGCTTTTTGGTGCCAACGAATAAAACAGAGCGATGGCGGCTCGTGATCTCTTCTACAATCTCGACAGCAGCGCGGATTTGCTGCAGCGTTTTTGCGAGGTCGATGATGTAAAGGCCATTGCGCTCTTCGAAAATAAAGCGTCTCATCTTTGGGTTCCAACGGTGTGTTTGGTGACCAAAGTGTGCTCCTGCTTCGAGCAGGTCTTTTATCGTTACCGATAATTGTCTTGGAGATTGCTCAGTTGTCTGTTGTTTTGCCAAGCCTTGTCCCTTTCTGTTGACGACGGCATCCCACCTAAATGGCGAGATTTCGGTCTTGGTTAATAATCCTATTCACCTTGTTGATGAATAGCGCCTGATCAGAATCGAACTGACACAAGTAGCTTGGAAGGCTACTGTTCTACCATTGAACTACAGGCGCATGGGTGAGATTATCTCCCATCACACCCATTTTTGACAAGGAATTTTCACCCAAATGGGCCCTACGGGATTCAACGTTTGAAAAAATCGGGTTTTCAGGGATAATCCCGCCTTTGGCATAAAATATGGAAATTAGATGACACAGCAATCGAGGGGGTATCACCTAGCCCACTCCTTTTTAATCCCTTCCAAGGCAAATCTCGTCCTGCATCTGATCTTGATCGTCCTTTTACTGATCGGCTTGCGCGTCTGGCACTTGACCGTGATCCAACACAAAGAGCGCGTAGAAGCTGCCTCCAAACCGCAACAAAAAGTGATTTACGAGCCTGCTAAAAGGGGCACGATCCGCGATCGCTTCGGCATCCCTCTAGCGATCAACAAAATGCAGTACAATGTCTCCATTCTTTACTCCCAAATTAAACTAATTCCTACGGTGGCTTGGGAAGAGGACGAAGAGGGTAATCGCATAAAACGCTACAAAAGAAAAGAATATATCAAAGATCTCTCTGCTTTCCTGGCACAAGAGCTTTCCATGGATGAAGAGCGGATCGAAGATCTGGTGTATGCCAAAGCCACTTTCTACAACCAAATTCCCTTTGTTTTAAAAACAAATATTTCAGAACGTCAATACTACCGGCTGAAAATGATGGAGAAGGATTGGCCTGGGATCCACGTTTACATCGCTCCCTACCGTTACTACCCGCAAGGGGAAAACGGAAGCGATCTGATCGGATATATAGGACCTATCGACAGGAACGAATACGAAGCGATTATCGGCGAAATGAAAATGCTGCGAGAGGTTCTACAAGAGCTACGTGCAGGAAGCGATGCCCAACTCCCGGATGGATTTGCAGATGAAGAGCAAATCGAAGAGCGGATCCACAATCTGCAGGAACTTGCTTATTCCTTAAATGACGTCATCGGAAAGTCGGGAATCGAAGGAAAGTTTGAAAGGGAATTACGCGGTTATCGGGGAAAAAAGAGGTTCTTCAGTGATGCCAAAGGGCAGTTTTTACGCCCTCTTCCGGGCACACAAATCCCTCAACCTGGCAATCAACTTGTCTTAACCATCTCATCTGAGCTACAAGATTTTGCCAATAAGCTGCTCATCCAAAACGAAACGATCAGGCCCACGCGTCTGGCTCGTTTAGGGGGAACAAAACGCACTACCCTCGCTGGAAAAGAGCCTTGGATTAAAGGAGGAGCCATCATTGCCATGGACCCCAATACAGGGGACATCTTAGCCATGGCCTCACATCCTCACTACAACTCTAACGATTTTATTCTAGATGCTGGAGACAGCCACGCAAAGAAGGAGAATCTTCTTAGGTGGCTGGAGAATGAAACGTATATCGCAGCCATTTGGGATGGCAAGCGCCCCATGGAAAGGGAGAAATGGCGCTTCAAAAACACCTACACACTCGATACAGCTGACCTCACCTGGGACAGCTATCTCGAAATCATTTTAGCAAAAGATAGCACGCTTCTGAACCTGCTCACCACGCGCAACACCCTCAAAGATGCCCTTCAAGTGCAACGTGCGGCAGAAGAGCTGGTCTCTTTAGAACCAGAACAAAATGCCTACCGCCTCTTTCATCTCCTCTACCCAAGCCTGGATCCCTATGGGAATGTCAAAAAGCTTTCTCCACAAGCAATGGAGGCGTTTCAAACAGCATTTGAGGAAAAAGCGCAAGAGGTCGCGCAAAGTCAAAAAAAACTCGACCCTTACATTTCCTCTTTAACCCGCTTATACGATCTGATCCTCCTGATCGACCTGTATCGTTTAGCGGCCCCAGCAAACCTCTTCTCCGAGCAACTGATGCTGGCGGTCGGAAATCAAAGCTTGAGTGAGTACAAACAAGCATCATCGGCCATGGCCGCCATTCAAGCTGTTGTCAAAGAAATGGCGCGCGACGTGTTCCACCAAGTCAATTTTAAGGAATGGCGCGCGCTCAATGAAAAAGCCTTTCTCAAAAGCAAGAGGGATGAAGAAAAGCGCACACAACAATATGCAAAGCCTTACATCGATTACTTGGACCAAAAGGAACAAGAATTTTTTCAAGAGTTTTGGAAAACACATTCCCTCACCCTCACTTCTACTTTTCTCGGAAATCGACCCATAGATCTTCCCTCAGACAGTGACCGCATCGACGTTTTTCTCAACCACTTTGACACGTGGCACCGCGAAGTGCAGCAAGGAGCACACCAAGACGCCCCCTGGTTTCATTCATACCTTCGGCTCAACGAAATGCTCTCGCGTCTTCCCCATGAGCTCATTCCTGAATATCTAGCAACGCTGAGAAGCTATCAACAACTCGATCGCCCTCTATTTGGGGAATACAGGTCTTTACGAAAACCAAGTATCGGAAAACAAACGGAAAAACAGCTTGCGGCTGCTTTTTACCCCAAACATGGATATGGATATGCCCGCCCAGCGGGTTTTCGACAAGCTGCAACACAAGGTTCAATTTTTAAGCTCGTTACCTCATATGCAGCATTGATCCAACAATTCAAAGCTCTAAAAAACACACCCATTACTTCTTTTTCACTCAATCCGATGGAACTGATCGATAATGTCCATATGAAAGGGAATGAGCTCTTCGTGGGATACGATGTGGAAGGGAAACCAATCCCCCGTTTCTATAAGGGAGGTCGTTTACCTAAAAGCGCGTTGACTTCGATCGGAAAAATCGATCTGATCAAAGCAATCGAAATGTCTAGTAATCCCTACTTTGCAATGATCGCCGGCGATTTTCTAAAAACGCCGCAAGACCTCTCCAACGCAGCTGCGGCCTTTTCATATGGAAAGCGCACCGGAATCGATCTGCCAGGGGAAATCTCCGGCAGCCTTCCGACAGACCTCGACACCAATCGGACAGGGCTCTACTCGTTTGCAATTGGCCAACACACCCTTGTCGTCACTCCTCTGCAAACAGCGGTCATGTTATCGACACTCGCCAATGGAGGCAAAGTGTTAAAACCCAAAATTGTAAGCAAAATAATTAAAGAATCTGAAAACTCCTCCACCGTTGAACTCATCAATACGCACATCCACCGACATCTTTTTATGCCAGCTGAAGTCAAAAACCAATTGATTCATGGCATGTGCCGCGTCGTCGTCAGGAATCAGCGCGATTCGATCAACAGCCTCTCACGTCTTTACCGCGATGCCTCTTCCGCGATTCGAGATTACACAGATTTGAAATACGAATTCGTAGGCAAAACCAGCACCTCGGAATCGGTTGAAACGATCGACCTCGATCCTGTGCACGGAACAAACCTCTATACCCACGTATGGTTTGGCGGCATCCTCTACGACTCTCCCATTTTCGAGGAGCCTAACCAGCGCTTTGTTTTCAAAGATAATAAGGGAAATCCAGAGCTCGTCGTAGTCACCTATCTCCGCTATGGAGGGTATGGAAAGGAAGCCGCTCCTGTCGCGGCTCAAGTCGCCAAAAAATGGCGTGAGATCAAGAAAAAACAAACATTGATGAATGGTTCACCACTGAGCCAGTGAGAACAGTGAGAGAATCTGAAAAACATGAGAAAGTCATACAACTAAACATCGAAAAAATACAGTAGGAATGGCTCAACATAAGAATCTACATACCTTAGAATAAACGCAGAGACGGGGAGACTGAGAGACGCAGAGAAATAAAAATTGTAAATTTTGAAACCTAACTTGCCAGATGGACTAGTACCCAACCTTATTAATTTTTCTCTGCGTCTCTCCGTCTCCCCGTCTCTGCGTTGACAGATCCTCTCACTGATCTCAGTGGGCTCAGTGGTGAAAGTGGATCACGAATATGCAAGGAAGGTGATGCGTGTGTGGTGCTCTGCAAGCAAGGCAAGAGGCCTTTCTAAGCTCTCAACCGTTTCACCACTTAACGTAGCTGCTACTTTTGGAAAAAGAGAAAGCAAGGTTTCCACTTCTGGTTGATCGAGTCGATCATTGCTGACAAACAATACCCAGTCATAATCTTTCTCACAGATGTGGATGGCTTGTTTAAACCGATCGCTTCCAAGCAGCTCATTCGCAAAACGATCGATCCCCCCTGCAGCAAGCCTGTCAAACCCATCCTCAGATTGGAAATTCAATTGAGAGGTCTCACCTTTGAGATATTGCAAAAGCCCTGTGGCTGACGAAGCGCCGCGATCAAAACAAATATCGACGATCAAAACTTTTGACCCTCTCTTCCCAAGGAGTCTTGCCAAAGCCGAAGCATAGTTCGGACCAGCTCCACAAAGCATCAGTAAGGTCTTTCCCCCATCGGCTTGTTTTTCCATCATGAAAGCAATCAGCAACCGAAGTGTTTCTAAATCGCTATCCAACCATTTCGACCCTGAAACGGCACCAATCCCCTGAGAAAGGGAACCAGAAGTGTGATACCCAGAAGCGTGCATAATGGCCAATGAGGCGCATACCCCCTCTCTCAATGCACTTCCAACAGTCCACAACAATCCAATGAACAACCCTAAAATCGCACCTAAAAGTGTAAACAACACAAGCTTCGGAGATTTGGGATGGACGGGCTGCAAGGGAAAATCCAAAGGGATCGACTGGATTTTCTCTAAGTTGCTTGTGATATTTTTTGTCTCGACGATTTTCGAAATTTCTTCTGTCAAAGTGCGATTCATCGTCATCTGATGGTCGATCAATTGCTCCGCTGCCCACTTTTGTGGCAGCAAGACCATTTCTCCTGTCAACTCGCGCAACGTTTGTGTTAAAAGTGCCTTTTCACGTAAGTGGGCTGCCAACGTCGAATGGATGTAGTCGGTCATTTGTTGCGTCAATAGATCCATCTCATTCTCTAACAGCGAAAGATTAATGCTCTGTAGGCTATAAATCTTCTTCTTCAAGAGGTTTTGGCTGATTTGCAACAAATCTATTGTTTGCTTGAGATGGGAAGATAAAAATGTCTTTTGCAGCTCAAGATCCTCTTTCAGCCGATCCTGTTCCTTCGTGCTCCGATTTTCAGTATCTCTAAGCGCTAGAGAAGTGTTGACTGCCTTGGAGATCATCTCAGCACTTGTCGCATCATCCAACACCGTGCTCAAGGAACTAATCTCAAAATGGGGGTCATTCATATGTTCAATGATATATTCAAGACTTAGCGCTTTTGTTTCCTTATCGCTGAGCTCCTTGCAATAGGCGATATAAAGTTCCTTTGCTGTATTAGGACTAATCCCTTGAAATTCAGATAATTGCGATTCAAAAGCTTCCTCTGATCCATTGCCAGCCGGTGCACCCTTTTGAAGAGCCAATGTCAAGGCGTCCGCTTGTTGCTTTAAGGTGCGCATTTCCATTAGTGTGCGGTTGAGCCAATCGGTCGATCCCACCGTGAGAAATTTATTAAAGTTTTGGCTCGGATCGCGACTAACGCTCTCTAAGCGTTGAATCTCCAATTCGAGCGCCATCAGTTTCTGCCTGAGGTTCTGCTGATAATTCGCCAAAAACTCCATCGCCTTCTCAGACGTAGCAAAGCCGGTTGTCGACAAATCCGTTGAAAGATCTTGCGCATGTTCCCCCATCACCTGCTTGAGTTGGGAACCCATCTCCTTTTGCCGGTCGAGCAAATAACTCATTTGCGCTTTTGCAATCCGCAAGTGTTCGTCGTTGACATGCTTTTGATACAGCCCCATCAACGTGTTCAGATGCGCCACGCTCATTTGGCTGGTTGGGTAGAGATAGCTGATCTTTAACACATATTTGTCTTTGGGATCTGACAAAATCGTGAATCGATCTTGAATCTTTTCCGCGGCTGTACCCAGTGGATTTAGTCTCAAACGATAATGACCGATATAATCAGAAGCATTCGGATTGAGAACAAAAACCAAAGAAAACTGATCGGCTGCAACCGGCTCTCCAAACTCTCCAGAGGCGATCACTTCTCTTCCTTTGCGAATTAGATACGTTTCGGGAGAGGTCACTTCCAAGTCGAGGTGCAGAGGGACATTTTCTTCGTACATCACATCGTGGACAATGATCGGAAATTCACTCTCTTGGAGCACGGGATATTTCGCTCCTCTCCAGAGAGCCATTTCTACTTTCAAATTGTCGAAAATAGTCGAAATGGGCAGGAAGGGAAATCGGTACTCATCCCTCTCGATATCGGCTTGCAACCCATGCTTGCGCACTAAAGCTTCAGCAAGACGCCTCGACTTCATCGCGACAAGGGCATCGCTAGAGGGTTGAGCCGCTGAGAAGAAGGAGCGCATGAGAAGATCTTCCGATATTCCCGCAGAGCTCTTTCCCTTTTCTTGAAATACAGCCTTTGCCTCGTATTGGATCGGCCGTGTCACGGCGAATAAAAATGCAAGTCCAGCACAGAGCCACACACAAAACTGCACACGCTTTTTATGGCGCCTTAACGCCGCCATAAAATCGGATCGCGTCACTACGAGATTGCTTGGTTCTTTATGCATGAGAGTTCCTAGTCGTTCACTATCCTAAACGCTCCATAGCCAATTTGAAACGCTTGAGCACTTGGCAACAGCTGGCTGATAAAGCGGTTCCACTCCGTGATCGCCTTCGCTGAGACATATACCGTATCGCCCGGCATTAATAAAAGACTATCGTTTGGCAAATGGACGATATGTTCCCAAGCCAACACATAAATTTTGGGGCATTGCAAGTTCCCGCGGATCACCTGGATATGGCGCCGATTCCCCGTGAACGGAATCCCGCCGGCATTCACAAGCGCTTCACGCAACGACATAAAACCATACGGCAATTGCACGGGTTTCGGGTGATTTACTTCACCCATCACCATCACATTGCTATCCGCTTTGTTCGCTATAAAGACCTTATCGCCGCCACGCATCACAATATTTTGCGTCATATCTCCTTCGTTCATCAACTTGTACAAATCCACGGCCATCGGCTGCCCATCGCGAATGACATAACTCATAAACAGGTTTGCATCGGGAGGAATATGGGCATTGGCGATCACGTCGTACAAACGTATTTTCCCATCGACCGGGACATTCGCATGCTGCACCATCCCAGCCAACTCTACTTTGCGGGTGAGGCGATCGTGATACGTGACAAACACTTCCACATCTTGGATCTGCTGTTGAAAGGCTTCCCGAATCTCGGCACGCGCTTCTTCCAAGGTGAGGCCAGTCACCGTCACTGAAGGAATATCGGGAAGATCGACCTTCCCTCTAGTGACGCGGTATCCCCCAACGGTGTGGTTGATAAACTGCACAGATTCCATCAAGTCTTTGCGCTTCGGGTGGTAAATGGCAATATTGAGAATGTCGTCTTCAGCAATGACGTCTTTGTACTCGCACATCGCTTCGGGATCTAGCTCTTCGACATCCACGCCCATCATCTCTAAAATGGCAAACTTCCCCTGCCGGATCACATACGAATCCATCACAAATTCATCTGCGCCCATCACGGCATAGTCGCACTCATGGTGATGACACCCCGCCAACGACACCAGCAACACACACAATAAGCCACGCACAATCCACAATCCCATATCACCTCAGTAAATTGCGTTAATGTGTACCTCATTCCCCCTTTAAACTCAACCGTGTTGGTGCCGGTTCTATCGGTTCAATAGGTTTTTTACAGTTTGAAAAAGCTCCCCTTGCATGTTGCCAAGCTCGTTAATCACTGTAAAATGATGAGTTCCCGGTACCTCGATCAAGATGACATCGCACCCTGCCTTCGCTAAAGCCCCAGCATATACCTGAGTCTCGACGAAAAACTGCGGTAATTCATCTCCCCCATAGCCCACAATGATGGGAATGGGCCTCTTGGGAATATGATGAACAGGACTTGCACGCCGGGCGTCTTCTAATGTCATCTTGAGATACTCTTGCGGTCCTTTTTGCGCATGGACATATCCTTCCAAATCATAAACACCAGATAACATCACTGCTCCCTTAATAACATTCTCAGGGACCCCATATTCCTGGTGCCAACCCGGCATCAAAGCTGTGCCGGCAAGATGTGCGCCCGCAGAAAATCCATAAATGTAAATCTGATTTGGATCGCCACCATATTGGTCAATATTCCGATAGATCCACGAAATGGCAACGCGCACGTGATCGATTATCTGATCGATGGAATATGCGGGGGCTAATCCATAATCGATAGGAACCCAGATGGCCCCAGCAGACATTACAGCAGAAGCCTGAAGAGCGCTTGGGTTCTTTGTTCCCGACGCCCATCCTCCCCCATGTATGTCTACGATCACCGGCACACTTTTGGCAGCTTTTGGAGCATAGATGTCTAACTTTTGGACAGATTCCCCTCCATAAGCTACATCCTTAATAGGCTTCAAGTGGGCTTCGACCTGTTGGGCACGTTCTCTATTTGCCCGTAACAACTCCTCTGCATCGGGAATGACCAAATACACATCATATGCATCTACCAACTGCTTTGCCGTCATCCCTTTGTAGGCTTTAGGATCGTCACTACTCCTTAACAAGTGTTTTCCCAAAAAAGTTACTATTTTCTTAAGAGCATCACCTACCACCGGATCTGCAAATCCAGACTCTTCAAAACAATGCCCCTTGCCAGATACCGTCACCAACTGGCTCTCGACGCCTGCTTCCTCTAGTTTTTTTGCCATTGCCACAGACTGTTCATAAGGAACGTCTGTATCCTTATCACCATGGACAAGCATTGTCGGAGGATATTGCGCAGTTACATTGCGAATGGGGCAGAACGAGTCAAAGGCTAGACGTTGTACTTCCGGGTCTAACCCGGTGACTTCCCTAGGCCAGAGACCTTGTTGACGGCAGTATAGATAAAAAAATCTTCGGTTGTTTGGCTGCGAAACTTCGGAAATCGCACGGATCCCCACCGCTGCTCGAGCGGTTGATTCTTCGACAAGCGGCTGCTGGCAGTAAAAAGGATCCGGCCTAGTGTACCAAGTCCCGTCAATGTCCCCATAGCCATACATAGAAATCACTGCTTTTGGTCTTGGTTCCACCAGAAAACCACTCATCAACGCCAAGTAGCCGCCAGCAGAGTTTCCTACGACGCCTATGCGATCAGGATCGATGTTGAACAAAGCCTGCCCCTTCTCGCGTACCCACTTAAAAGCGTCGCGGATGTCCTCAATGATCTCCTTAAGCTTAGTCTCCGGTGCAAGGCGATAGTCGATTGACACCACAGTATAGCCCGCATTGGTCAACGTATCGACTATTACGGGGAAGCCGCTCCTGCTTCCTCCGATAAGTGCCCCGCCATGGATGAAGATGACCGCTGGCCGCATCGCACCACCGGTAATTCCATACACATCTGCCTTGATTGCGCAGTCGCCCACAACCTTGTACGTAAAAGTTTGCTTAGTGCTCATATTTTCCTCCGGTTGTATATAGCCAAGGTTCACACACCCCAAAAAAATTAGAAATAGGATTGCAAATACCCAAAATCTACGACTGCTCAAATATTTCCTCCTTCTTCTGCAAAAAGGGGCTAGCGTCATAAAATAACTCATAACCAATGATGAGCCCGTCTTTAAATGTCAAGAGTGCGGCGCCGCGGAAAAGACCAATCGGTGCCGGACAATCGAGATCATAAGCAAGCATCACACGCTCTCCATTGCCAAACTGCGCACGGATTGTGAGCTTGCTGAACAGAGGAAGAAAGTTCTTTACTGCATTGAGTACGGCTTCCTTGCCCGTTAGTTCTGCCATCGGCCCGATGAGCCGAACTTGCGGATGAAGGGAGTTCTCCAAGAAAGTAATATTTTTGTTGCTCATCGCCTGATAATAGGCGACAGCGGAAGCTACATTTTTTTCTGACATAGTCATCCTTTTGTTAATAGGGTTTGTCTTTTCGTATTAATTATAGTATACTATATCTAATATGTCAAGATTTTTCGATTTTGACAGGGAAAATTCTTTATGGTATCCTATATTCAATATCATGAAAAAACCAAAAAAAAGAACCTATAACTCTGAAAATAGAAGCGCACAGGCTGCACAAACAAGGAAACGGATCCTTGACTCTGCTATAAAGCTCTTTCAAGCAGAAGGTTTTGAATCCGTCACCATTGAAAAATTGGCACTAGCCGCTGAAGTTTCAACACCCACAATCTACGCGCTTTTCCAATCCAAGCGCGGTTTGCTCTTTGCATTAATGGATGAGGCTCTCCCTACCGAACAGTTCAATGCTCTGGTAGAAAAAGGCAAACAGGAAAAATCAGCAAAAAAGCGGATCCTGATCACCGCTAAACTTGCTCGGAAATTGTATGATTCGGAAAGAACGCGCATCGATATTTTTCAGGGGGCCGCTGTTTTAGCTCCTGAATTTAAAGAACAGCAAAAGGAAAGAGAACAGCGCCGCTATCTTCGCCAGGAAGAGTTCGTCAAGACGCTGATGAAGGATAAAGCTCTCCGCAAAGGCCTCAGCTTAACCCGAGCACGAGATATTTTTTGGGCTTTCACAGGACGCGACATCTACCGCATGCTCGTTGTCGAGCGAGGCTGGTCATCGGATGCATACGAGAAGTGGCTCGCCGAACAGCTCCTGCAAAGCCTGTTAATGATCTCTTGAAAAATAACCTCACCTTCCCTAATCTCAGGCCATGTTTAAACAGATGCGCCTCTTTCAGAAAGCAGCCACTGCGATCCTCGTGGTGTTTCTTGGCATTTTGGTCCTCGCCACCCTGATCGCCTACTCGCGCCCCTCGGGATCGACCAGACAAGACATGGCCAAGTCGCAACACATCAGAAAACAGGCCCTTCCTCAAAGTGTCGCTGAGAATAATTGATGACGACTCTTCTCGTTGCCATGCTCCCGATTTATCTCTTTGGAAACCTCCACTGCATCGGAATGTGCGGTCCACTTGTGATGATGCTCGGCAAGCACCCTTTTCGCTATTGGTATTTCTTTGGACGCCTCGTTTCCTTCACGTTCGCCGCAACGCTTGCAGGGGGTTTTGGCGCTATCACCAATGCCTTCTTCCACCAAATGCACCTCTCTGAAGCCGCCTGCTTTCTATTTGGATCTCTTCTGATTCTGCTTGGGGTCGCAACGGCGATGCAATGGCATCTTCCGATCGGCCGCCGCTTTCAAGCCTCTCTTGCGCGCTTTAACGGCTCGTTGTCTTTGTATCTGCTTCAAGAAGGCGCCTGGCCGGTCTTTCTCTTTGGCCTAGCCACTGTTTTGCTTCCTTGCGGACAGACGCTGATCGTCTTCTCCGCTTGCGCTCTTTCAGGCAGCCCCCTCATCGGGATGATCAATGGGCTTGCCTTTGCCACCTTAACATCCCCTTCCCTCGCCCTTGCGATGCATGCCCACACGCTCTTGCATAGATTCCGCACCCATTACAACACAATCACAGGACTCTCAGCGATTGCGATCGGAATCCTCGCGCTGCTGCGCGGGTTTGCCGAAATGGGGTACATCTCTCATCTGACCATCGACATTAATCCGCTTAGTGGCTATCACATAGTTATTTATTGAAGATACGCATGAACAGAGAGCCAACGGGATCCATGATCCCGGCTGGAGTATAACAAGCAACTATTTCTTAACCACCTTATCATCAAGCCATGTCAGAGCAAGGTTACGTCGTACCTGACTAACCCCTTCTTTCTGCGGTCTTTTCGGCGTCTTCATAGGAGTAGCAGATCGCTCCGCCATCTTTTCGCAAATATTATAAAGTTCATTCATACAAGAAAATAGACCTATTGCTTCATTGATACCTTTTCGCTTATCCGGATGCAAAGTCAGGTCATAGGTTTTTTTAGCATCCTTTAACTCCTCTTTTGTAAATCCACCCTGAAGGCCTAAATAATGATACGCCATTAAATTAGGCTGTTTCTGACTTTGCAAAGCTTGATGGTAGTCAAGTATTCTAGACCTAAATTGAATATACTCTTGCGGGACTGATTCCAAGTTGACCTCAGAATCAAGTTTGCATGCATCAAGCACTTCTGAAACGATCGGATTGCTATCAGCAGAGCCTTCATAAAAAATCACTTCATAAATCTTTGGATCCATATAAAGCGAAGGTTGTTGATTGGATTGATTGCCAGATAAAGCTTGGTGAATCAAACGAAAAACCACAAGGCTTTGCTGCAACTCATCCAACTCATGCATCAAGGAACTTAAATCTTGAGCAATTGTTTGAAGATCTTCATTAGCCTCATTCTTGAGGGTCTCATTGAATTGCTCAATCAACTCAGCTATTTGCTCTACCGCACTATCTACATCCAAAGGACACGTATATGGGATCGGATCCACATCGATCTTAAAACGCTCTCTTATGAACTGAAACTCCTTCCCATTTAGATTTGAGACAAGCTGAACAATTCTATATTCCTGCTCGGAAATCACCTTGGGGTAATTTACATATGATAGTGGTGTTGGCTTCTGCAATCTATCCCAAATGCCATGATCGCAATCTTCTGGTTGTTGACAATTAGCAATGCTCCGAAGGATAAACTGGTCTGCCGATCTGTACGATTCAACATTTTTCTGCAGTTCAAAAGCCTTGAAATATTTTTCTTCCATCATCGATCTTGATTTCTCTTGAAACTGGGCTCCATAAGTATTCAAAATACCCGCGAGTAATCCAATGACCGGCACTGCGCTTATTGGCAATGCAAAATTAATCGGTAAAACCGGAACACCATTAAGCATCATCCCTTGGCTTGCAAAAAATGCAATTTGACGATTGATCGCATTGATATGTCCAATTAATTCAACCTCTGCACCCTCAAGATACATTGCATATTGGCTTCTAATATAATCTAGGATTGGATACTCCTCAAATGTATTGAAAGATAGATCATCCCCATTTGCAATTTTATAAAGATCGATTTTTTTCTGGATATCTTTCAAATTTTGAACTTGACCTACTATTGTTTGTTTTAGTTTTTGATCATTAAAAACGGCACTATTTAAGAAGCTTTCAAGGGGCTGAGCCATCGTATTTCCATTAAATGGAAAGCAATAAAGAGGAATGATTCTAAGGTTGAACATCAAGAAAAGCGCTTTCATATAAACTTCTGTCACCAACTCTTGCTCGGTTTGGTAAAGAAGATCTCTCAACCGGTTACTGTATTCATCTTTTACTAGCTTATCTACCGCTACACAATCTGAAAGGAAAGGTATGCTGCTAGCAACCTCTTTGTATGAGTTCAAATCCTCCATACTTTTGTTCAAATTTTTTACGATTGTTTCAATAGCCTCATTCACTCTAGAGTCAGAAGATTTTCCTTTGAGAGCGTTGAAATACTTTAGCAAGATATTGATATCCCACACGTCTTTTATCTGGGGCATTTCTCTGTTTTCCTCACTCAAATCCTGAAGGGTTCCTTCCGCGTACATCCGAACTAAATCAACCTTAACAGCTGCTACAAGATCCCCAGATCTTTTTACAAGGTTCTTGAAGGCAGTTAGATCAACTTCCAAATTAGTTACAGTAGTTCTTAAAATATCACCACTCAATACTGGTGAGACCTCGCTTCCCAGTGAATTACCCTTTCTTTGCAACTGTTCCCTTTCCTTTTCTTTTTCTTTTTGCAGAGACTCAAAACTCTTCAATCCTTGTGCCTTTATCCGCTCGTCAATGACCCTAAGCGTTTTTAGGGCTACAACGGCTCCTAGCGCGAAGAACGCAACTCGGCTAAGAAAAAGAATTTTTGGAAGATTTGAGTTACTGAACAAACTGTTTGGCAAATAATTCGATAATTTCGAAATTTGGGACGTAACAACCCGCTCTGTTAAATATACAAATGGAAGCGCAGAAAAAGTAATATCATCAAAAGTTGCTCTAGCATAATGCGCGGTATTGCTCGCGATAGGGTCAAGCTGATCTTTACTCATACGTGTGACGACACAACAGCCCCAATATATCAAGGAACCGAAGGTACAGACACCGTTCCAAACAGCGCCAACTGGCGCTGCTGATAGCAAACCAAAAGTAGATAATGCCTTACTGAGAGTTTTTAGTCCTAGATCCCTAGCAGCATTGATCCTCCCTTTAACCTCTGCAGAATTGTTTGTACTTTCTGATTCACAACCTGTTGGGCACAAATATTTAAAGTAAAATTTACTAGTTAATAAATTTTCAACAAAAGAGACTGGTTTATTTTTAAACAAAATACTTGATGATTGAAGCATAATTAACCTTTAATTTTATTGTTAATGGCGCGACTATACAAATATTCGAATATAGGTTCAACCTAAAATGGTAAGACCCCTCGCCCTTGCGATGCATGCCCACACGCTCTTGCATAGATTCCGCACCCATTACAACACAATCACAGGACTCTCAGCGATTGCGATCGGAATCCTCGCGCTGCTGCGCGGGTTTGCCGAAATGGGGTACATCTCTCATCTGACCATCGACATTAATCCGCT
>Ga0207072_1004_pt1 | contig 103144 bp, 91 predicted proteins | sample Alteio_BWMinHeat_68_FD_153570 | JGI IMG/M metagenome (GOLD analysis project Ga0207072, IMG submission 153570) | Enriched cells from forest soil in Barre Woods Harvard Forest LTER site, Petersham, Massachusetts, United States -... | ecosystem: Environmental > Terrestrial > Soil > Temperate forest >... | reverse complement strand
CCGACGTGCATTGGTTTGCGCAGTCGTCTCCAGATGCTTCCAGATTCCAAACTTGACTTGGAACGCCTACAAAAACTTCGAGGACAGATAGAGCAAGGGGGGGGCATTATCACCGGGTTGTTCAACTTCCAAAGTCATTGCGAGATTGAAACAATTGTCTGAGATGCGCGATCTGATGGACAGCAACAAGCATCATCTAAAATATGATCAATTTTTTTACGGTCAATTCCGAGCCATTCAAGAGTTGTTTGCGCAAGATGGCGCTTTGCCAAAAGCCCTTTCTGACTCTGCCTGGCATCATTACGACGCTCTTGAGGAGAAGCAAAAGATAATTGAGTTAGTGATGCATCCGCCAAAGCGGACAGGAGGTCCTGCAAACTTCCATGGCGGAGGCAATCCTTTCGAAGCCTAAGTCCCCATCTGCCCAAAGTTAGAGGGGAGATCGGGCACGACCGTGATGTCGGGGTGCACTTTTGCGCGGATCACTTGCTGGATGTATGAGAGTGTTGTTCCGATCGCGGAGTAGCACGAAGTGCAAGAGCCTTGGTAGGTGATTACGAGCTCTTTGTCGTTCAGAAGATTTAACACAGTCACGCCGCCCGCATCGAGAGCGATGTAGGGGCGCACGTCTTGATCAAGCACCTGTTCAATCACCGCGATTTTCTTTTTGAGAGGGAGTTCTTTCCACCCAGGATAGCCTCCGGGCAACACTTCGCCGATATTTGTCGGAACAGGCGCTGCGACGTAGGTATCTGCAAACGGGATATCGGTACACTGCTCTGCGCACGCATCGATCGCTTCCAAAACGAGGTTGAGGTGGGGGTGCGTTTCTTTGGGGAAAGCGGGTGTATCGGAGCGGTCGCGCACTTGTTTGTCGATCAGGTCAGCGCTGATCCGCCGCGCCTGGTCGTAGTTCTTTCCAACGAGCAGCTCGCAGATGATCTCTCCAGCGCCGATGAGGGCCGATTGCCCATACGCTTGGAACTTCGCATCGATGATGATCCCATCATCTTTATCGACGAGCCAATAGAGGCGGATCGCGTTGCCATCGTGCTTGGCGCCTCCCGTGGCAGAGGCGAGGCGGACAGCGCGCGCTTCCGCCTCTTCAGGCGTAAAGATTCCAACTGCGCGTGGAGCCTCAATTTTGCTTTTGAGTTTTTTGCTGTAACGAGACCAGGGGAAGGAGTTGAGGAGCGCACTTAACGGCATGTTTCCTCCGTGAAAGCACGAGACACTTTGCGCAGTTTGGCGACACAATCGGTCACAATCGCAATCGTTCTTTCGATCTCTTCATCATTCGTTTCGCGCGAGAGGCTAAAGCTGATGGCGGTATGCGCTAACACTTCGTCGATCCCGCGTGCCGTCAACACGAGACCGATCTGTTGGTAGGTTCCCCCTCCAATCGTGGCATACACTTGGTTTTGGTTGAGAAGAAAAAGAAGGGATTCGTTCGGAACCCCTGGAAAGGCAATTGCCGTCGTATTGGGAAGGCGCTCTTGTTGAGAGAACAAGACCGCAGCACCCGGAACTGCATTGACAATCCCATTTTCCAATTTGCTCCGAAGCCGCGCAGTCTCCGTGCATAACAAGTCGCGCGCATCGATCGCTTCTCGCGCGGCTTGTCCAAGAGCGACAAGCCCAGCTACGCTATAACTGCCTGCACGGCGTGCTCCCTGGTCGATTCCTCCAAGAATCAACGGCGAGCAGCTTGTGTCGCCGCGGATGAACAAGCCACCAGTCCCCGTTGGTGCGTGGAAGCTATCTCCATTGAATGTGAGGAATTGTGCAGGCACCTCTTCCCAATCGCAAAACACTTTTCCAAGCACGTGGGAGGCATCGAGATGGAGGCGCACTCCTCGCTCTTTGCAGAGGGCGGCGATCTCTTCGATCGGGTTGATCACGCCTGTCAGTCCATTTGCCCAGCCGAGCGAGACTAAAGCCGTGCGAGGTGTCATCGCTTCGGCGATCGCTTTGGCGGTGACTCTTCCCGAGGAGTCTGCTGGAGCCATTTTTCCGACACAGCTTAGCTGCTCTAAGCGTCCGATCGCCATGATCGCAGGCGCCTCGTCGATCACAGAGGTGATGAATTGGTTTTTCCCCGTGGGAATGGTGACGTCGAAGTAGGTGGAGAGGACCACTTGGTTTACCCCTTCTGCAGAGGAGGAGGTGAAGATGATTTCATCGCTCTCTTTTGCTCCTAAGAGCGCATATAAACTTCTGAGAGATTCTTCGATGGCATAATTCAGGCGCTGTCCAATCAGATGGGGAGCGGAGGGAACGCCCCACCGTTCGGTCAGAAACGGCATCATTTTTGCGATCGCTTCCTGCGAAGGCTTTGTCGTGGTGTTGTTGTCGAGATAGATGCCGTCGATCATAAGGAGGTTTCTTTGACCAGCCCCGATGAGGTGAAGTGGTAAATGATCGGAAGGCCTGTGGGGATTTCGAGTTGCACAACTTCTTCGTGCGAGAGGCCGTCGAGATCCATGATGATCGCCCGGAGCGAGTTGCCATGAGCCGAAACGAGAACGTTTTTCCCTTGTTCAAGCGTCGGGATGATCTGTTGTTTAAAGTAGGGAAGGGCGCGCTCTGCCGTCATGGCCAGGCTTTCTCCTTGAGGCGGCGCGATATCGTAGCTGCGGCGCCACAGCTTGATCTGGTCGGCGCCAAATTGCTCAGCCATTTTTGCTTTGTTCATCCCTTGCAACTCCCCATACATCCGTTCGTTGAGCTCCCACGCTTGGATGACGGGAATCGTCTCTTTCTCCGCCTCTTTCCCATGGATTTTGCCCCACAATTCGAGTTTTCCCTCACCCGGATGCAATACGAGAGGCACCTTGCCGGAACTGTGCACGCTCATCGCAATCATAGCAGTCATTTGAGCTCTGACAAGAGTCGATGTATAGATGATATCGATCGGCATCTCGCGGATCTGGCGGCCCGCCTCGAAAGCTTCATCAATTCCTTCCTTAGAAAGGGGGATATCGACCCATCCCGTGAAGATGTTTTGCGCATTCCAGATCGATTTGCCATGGCGCATTAAAATGAGGCGGTTCATTGCTCGTCCTTTTCGACCATCTTAACTCAAAGAAGAAATAAAATGAACCTCAGAGCACAGAACTGGAATTGTTCGAGAGTCCGGAGCGCTAGCGAAGGACGACTGATTTCAAGCTATTTGTTAGCAAAGTGGGCAAAGGAGTAGCCGTAGTAAAATGCGAACAGTTTTTCGACGACTTCGGGTTCCCCACATCCTAGGTTGCTTAAGAGGTAGCCCACGTTGCGAGTTCGCTGTTCTGGTGTCAGACGTTGATCGGTGGGATCGGTGAAGGCCATTTCAAAGACAGCCTTTGCAAGCGTACTGGGGTAAACTGTTTGTCCAATAAGCGGCTTCAGTTTTGCACAGGCAATTTCCAGGACAGTGCCGTCTATGGGGCTAGGAGATTGCAATTGGGTACGCAAGGAATCTTCAGATGTAAAACAGAGTGTAATTGACTCCTCTGTTTCTAGATTGTTCGTTGCTGGAAGCAGGGTTCTTTGGACTGGCGCGGTTCTGTTGACCAGAGGTTGGTTCGTGACAATGTGTTGTGCATGTATAGAAGCTGGCGGTATTAACATGTTTTGATCCTTGTCTTACTGTCCTCTATTGAAAGAGCGGCACTGCGGGCACTTGGTGATTTTTTTCTCGCTGCTGTCGAGGTAGGCAAAATGGCAAAATTCGCACACGGTCAGCTTGTTGGCAAGCGGCATCCGCTCCCTTTTTTTGCTGCTGTAGTGGTTGTAGAGCCAGATCCCCAAGATGGTAAACAAGGTCGCGCCTAAGTAACAAACGGCGGCTGTGGCAGGGGAAATTTCAATCATGATGCTGATCTCAGGTTGAAGTGAATTTCGACTGTTCCCTTCGTCACGAGTTGGTTCGGCTCTTGTGTGAATTGCAGCGATTTTAAGAGTGATTCAGCGAGGAGATCGAGCGGTTTAATGGACGTGTGTTCGATGGCTTCATACCAAAAGATCCGTCCGTCGGTCGGGCTAACGGCAACTGAGAAAACGCAGCGCGCTCTTTCGACCTCTGCGGCCCGTTGCGGAAGCTTGGGGATCGATTGGGTTAGCGTTTGTGCGATCAGCCGGTTTTGGATAGTTCCAGAAACGATGAGTTGAATCGGTGGGAGGGGTGTTTTTAGGTCTGAAAGGGAAGGAGGAAACAGGATCTCTTCTTCAAGCGATTCAAAGGGGTTATTTGTCCGGTTTTCTCTTTGATGTGCAAGAGAGAAATGTTGAAACGAGAGAGCGAGATCATCGTGCAGTTTCGGTTCGAGAGCCTCTCGGATCGGAATTCTCTTGTCGAGCTGCGTTTCCAGATCGGTCGAGGCAAGCGTTGCCACATGGGGTGAAGAGCTTTCGGCAACGACGTTGGTGGGTGGTAAGGGTGTCGAAGGCCCCCGGTAGGTAAGCGTTGTAATTTGAAAGAGGGAGAACAGCGCGAGATGAATCCCTAAGGCAATCGCAAACGCTTTCATCAAAGGGGCAGTGAAGCGCCCCTCGGGATCTTTGATCAGGATGTTGACTTCGCGCGATCTGACAATTTTTTCAAGTTTTAGCATACTTAAAAATATTCCGATTCTTGTGCTTCTTCAGGCTTGTAGACCAAGCGAATCCGCGGAGTAGATTCTTGAATGACGGAAAAGAGTTTCAAGAACGATTCGTAATCGACTCGCCGGTCGATGCTGAGAACTACCGTGGGGAGAGTCTCCAGCCCTTCTTGCCTCAATTTTTCTACTTCTTCTTGCAACTGCGTTTTTACGGAACCCAAATCGACGATCGCTTTTTTCGATCCGACGTAAATGACGTTCTGTGCATCCATGACGACGAGGATTTGGGTTGTCAGGGGAGCGGAGTTTTTGTCGAGAGTGGGATTTTCGATGTGCAGCGATTTTAAGGGGAGGATATCGGAAGTGACGATAAAGAAGATCAGCATCAAAAAAATGACGTCGACGAGCGGCGTCATATCGATCAGGGTATTAGAGACTTTTAGATTGGTTTTGAACTTCATAAATCATCATCTCGGTCTACCAAAAGGTCAACAACTGCAGAAGAGGTCGTTTGGATCTCTAAGATAAATCCCTCCACTCGACTGACAATGTAGTTATAGGCCAAAATCGAGGGAATAGCGACGACAAGGCCAGCTGCAGTCGTGACAAGGGCATATTCCATCGCTTCACCAATGCGGGTGGCCGAAATGTCGACGAGGCCGCTCATCCGCATTTCGGAAAATGCTTGGATAAATCCCAACACCGTGCCCAGGAGCCCGATCAGCGGCGTGATGTACCCGATGATCGACAAGATTTTGGCATTGCGCTCTAAATGCGCAATCTCGACTAGTCCCGCCACTTCCATCGCGTTTTCGATTTGTTCTTTTCCTCGGTTGTGCTTGACCAAGCCAGCTTTAATGATGTTGGCAATAGTGCCACCGGTATTTTCGCAAACCCCCACAGCTTCGACGATGTTATTTTCTTTGATCGATTTTCTCATATGGATGATGAATTTGTTTGCGTCCACTTCCGATTGGTTGAGGTGGATGAGCCTTTCGATGAAGATGGTAAAGCTCAAGATCGAACACCCTCCGATGATGAGGAGAATGATGTTCCAGTTGGAGTTATAGGCAAAAAGCCCTTCGAAAAAGGCCAGAGTAAAGCAAAAATTAATGTCCATGGCTCATCTCCAATTTATTGTTAGATTCTTTTCCCCAATAGCCGCCCTTTTTTGCCAACGCCTCAAGTTGTTTCCGAGCGAGTTCTGGTTTGCCCGACATCTCGTAGGTTTCGGCGCGCAAGTACATCGCTTTTAAGCGGAGCGAGGAGATGGCGTCGTCGTTGATCGTCTTTGATAAAATGAGAAGGGCTTGGTCGTAGTCGCCTAAAGCACGGTAACAAAGGCTTTTTTGGATCCACAGGTCGAGGCGTTGATCTGTACTTAGAAGACCACCTTTTGCAGCAGCCTCGGCATTCTTAAACGCTTGTAGAGCAAGTCTCACTTGGTTCTTTTTGAGTGCTACGCTCCCCAACTCATACCACACTCTCGACAGGTAATAGCTGCGCGCTATCTGAGCACTTTCATATTTTTGGAGCAGAGAGGTCAAGAGCTTTTCCGCCTCGAGATCTTTCCCTTCTTTAAGGTATGTTTGTGCAAGTCCAAAAAGGGCTTCTTCGTAGAGAGGAGAAATCGGAGCGTCTTGGAGGAGGATTTGAGCCAAAAAGTTTTGTGTGTCTTCAAGTTCCCTTTTTAAAGTGAGAAAAGCCCCCTCTGCATACTCGAGAAAGATTTTCTTTTTGGCTCCCATAGAGTCGTTGGCAATGGCGAGATTTGCCAATGCCTTCTCCAAAGCTGCCTGGTAGCGCACTTTGGTAAAATGGTTGAGCTGTTCGTCAGGAATCCCCCCTTTCTGATAAAATCGGGAAAATTGTGTTTCAACTGTCTGAAAGGCATCGATTGCTTCGGCGAGGTTTTTTTTGCGGATCCACTTCCCTTCGGCGGTTTTTCTGTCCCTCTTCAGATCCATTCCCAGTAGATAATGTGCTTCGATCACAAGTGGTGAAGAGGGAAATTGAGCTACGAAATTTTGCAAGTGTTTAATTGTGCTCCGACCGCCTTGAATGTATTCAGCTGTTGTGTACATCGACAGGTATGCCTCTGGAGCATAGGGAGAGTGTGGAAAGTTCTCCCAGACTTGTTGCTTGCGCTCTTTGATGAGAGAGGGGTCTTTTTTAAGCTTTTCTGCACAGACCGCTGACCAAAACCACCCTTCGGCACAAAGACCGGACTGGGAATGTTCTTTAGCAAGGCGAAGGTAAGTTTCTTCCGCTTCTTTGAATTTTCCCGTTTGGTAGTAGAGAGCTCCCAGTTGTTTGAGAGCCCTATCGGCAAAGATATTTTGAGGAGATTCTGCTGCTCGGGTAAACGCCTCCTCTGCAATAGCCCCATAAGCCGCTTGATCTGGTCCAAAGGCAAGGCGGCTGGCGATCACGCCTTGTAGATAGGCGAGCTCATCCGTGTGCTGCATTTCTTCCTCGCTCGATCCGATTTCTTGGAAGAGTTGAAGAGCTGATTTGTTGGCCTCTGCTGTTTCTAATTGGCTCAAGGCATAGATTTTGTCCCGTTTGGATGGGCTGAGGCGCGCTAGTTCTGTATAGAGCGATTCTTTTTCAGTGCGCGTGGGGGCGCCGCGCGCGCGCAAGAGGAGTGCTTGTAAGCGTCCTTGAGGAGATGTGATGAGCATCGCATCAGTCAAGAGTTGATTAGCTTCTTGATAATAGGTTTCTTGTGGAAATTTTTCAGCGAGAAGGATCAGCGCTTCGCCCAAAGCAAGGGCACTTTTTTCGCTCGGGTGATACATGTAGAGTTGATTCAACGTGTCTTTGGCGCGGAGCAGGTGCTCTTTTTGCACCGAAAGAGTGGAGCCTGCACTCTGTCCCATTTTGAGAGAAGATTGTCCCAAATAGTCAATTGCTTGTGCGTACCATGGCTCCTCTTTAGCATGCGGGGAGGTAAGAAGCTTTAGAAGGATCTCAGTGGCTTTGCTGTAATTGCCTAACTCGTAGTACGTTTCACCGATGAGGTAATCAATTTCGTCTTGGACGAATCGAGTGTGAGCCTTTTTTGAGAGAGCTTGCAGCTGAGCAATGGCTGCTTCTTTTTGGTGGTTGAGAAGGGCAATGCGCGCTTGATAGACGTCCAAAAGGGACTGTAAGCGCGGGTTTTTTGTTTGAGTTTGCAGCGGCTTCCAGATGCGAGATGCAGCGGCAATATCTCCTTCAAAAAAGTACAGCAACCCCAACTGAAATGAGGCTTCCTCTCCATGGGTGCGCAGCGTTTGAGGGGTATCATCGATGTAAAGAGTGAATTCCCGTTTAGCTGCTAAGTCGTCGTGGCCGTGTTTGTAAGCCATGCCCAGTAAATAGTGTGCGTCGTAGTGGATTTGTCTTTCTGCTGCATGGAGAGGATTTTGTGAGACGAGGGAAGTCAATGCAGAAATCGCAAGACCGCTCTGATCGCTTTTCAGATACGCATGGGCAAGTTGATAAAGAACATAGGAGCGTAGGAGCTGCAAATCTTCAAGAGAGTCTTCTTGTTGTTGTGTTGAAAGAGCAGTTAGGGCTTCGTTGTAATACTCTGTTGCTTGTCGATAGAGAGAAACTTCTGCCAAAGCATCCCCCTTTAATACTGTAGTGAGGGCCTGCTGCCCTGCAGAAGAGGAGGGGTCCAGATGGGAGATGGGATTAGCCTCTAGCACACACAAGAGGACAAAACTGATCATGCAAAAGTAAGCGGCTCTTTTTAGAAGCATCACAGGATCACTCATCTTAAAGTTTGGAAGAAGCGAGCATACCATAAATGAAGATTGTGAAAAACCCCTTTAAAACAAATCCACGACTTGTCTATAGTAGGAGTAACGATTTATTCGTTTTGCAATGAACCTAAAAAAAATGTGGGTTTGTGAAAAAAATATTGCACAATATGTCTAAAGAGCATATTCAATAAATCGTCACGAACCCATCAAACCCTAAAGGAGTTTTGACATGTCATTAAAAGACACTTACAAACATATGAGAGACCTCTTAGCAGATATCACTCAAGATCTTTTAAAAGCAGAAGGCGGCAACAAAGCTGCTTCTCAGCGCGTCCGTACTGGCACTGTGAAGCTCGAAAAGATTGCAAAATTGTACCGCAAAGAATCGATCCGTTCTGAGCATACTTCAGCGGGCACAAAGAAAGCTGCAAAGAAGACAGCAAAGAAAGCTGCTCCAAAAGCAAAAGTGGCTCAAAAAGCAAAAGCACAAAAGACTTTTGCAAGAGCACGTGCTTTGTCATTCAACAGACCAAGCGCAAAGCTCCCAACAGCAAGAGCTTTTAGATAGTCTTGTTCACCGCGGGCTTATGCCCGCGGTATCATTTAATGGGTGTCTTCTAGCATTTGGTCGTAGAGGAGCGGAAGAGCTACTCTGAGCTCATTTTGAACTTTCTCGCGCACCTCTGGATCGATTTCGGCAAAGTACGATTTGTCAGAGCAATCTTTGTATTTCTCATTCAATGTGCCAGGTTCTGTGATCGACAGTTTTGGGAGTCTGTAGAAGGCTCCGCAAAATTCCAAGTGGATGGTTTGGTTTGTGTAATAGAGAATAAAGGCGACTCGGATCGTTGGTTCATACAATTTTCCTCCTAAATGGGGGACCGAAATCGGATCTGAGGAAGCAAATTTCTCCACGATAAAGACGCGTTCTTGATCGTGGAACCAGTGATTGTACGAATGGTCCTTATCTTTCTTGAGCTTGTTCGATTTATTTAGAATGTACTTGAGCGTCTCGTTAAGATGCTGGGCATCGACGATGATCACACCATCGCCCAAAAAAGCCCCGATCGGTTTAATGACAAAACGGTCTCCTCCGATCTCTTGGATGATTTGATTGGCCAATTTTTTATGGTACTCTTTGGGGTAAGCTTTCCACTTGGGTTTAAAGTGAGAAAGGGTCTCATTTTTGGAAAACAGACAAGACATTTTGTATTTATCGGCCCAGTATTTTCTAGAGGCCTCGTCGACTAAGATAAAGCCTGGGTAGTGGCTATGAAAAGCCGCGCAATTTGAGATGTGTTGTTGGTTGCACAACAGAATCCCAGAGTAATCGAAAAGATTGTGGGGATCTTTTGGCATTAATGTGCCTCTCGCGACAAATTCAGGATCTTTTTCTAACGTCAACAGATTTGTGAAAAGGCGCCATTCCGGGTGGTGCTGCGTTGCCGTTCTTCCCCATTGCGATTCATTTGTCAATGTAAGGAAATAGGGGCCTGGGAATTGGGTGAGAAACTGATAAATATTGGAGATGATCTTACCATCTTGTCCTGGAAGAATGCGATTTCCAGAGGTGTGGGGTAAACCCACTTGCTGCCCGCGAAAAATGGAGAGAACTCCTTGTTGCACTTCGCAGATTTTGACCCCTTCGGCTGCACTGTATTTAAGATCCGCGATAAGGATGCTCACATCAACAGGCAGCTTGGGGTGAGCGGATAAAGTAAAGGTGCAAAATAAGCACAAAAAAAAGAGTGACAAAAGCCGGCGCAGTTGCATGAATCCTCGACAGTTGAAATTGGGCTTGTTATAATATATCCAAGATGAGCCACTCTGACAATAAAATTAACGATGTGTTGATCACGGCATGGACCAAAAAGGGCAACGGATCTGGTCTTGATCAAAAGACTGGGTCTAAGACGGTTGAAGTTCCCTTTACAGCCCCAGGCGATCTCGTCCAAGCAGAATTGAGCCGGAAGAGAAGCGGGGTTTACCAAGCGCATTTGAAAGAGGTTATAACTCCCTCGCCCTTGCGTCAACCGGCTAAATGCCGCCATTTTGGGGTGTGCGGGGGGTGTCGCTGGCAACACATTAGCTACGCAGAGCAGCTCAAGATTAAAGAGGAAACGGTAAAAGCGCTTTTTCTCCCTCTCCTCGATCTAGAAACACAATTTTATCCCATCGAACCGTGTGTTTCCCCTTGGCAATACCGCAACAAGATGGAATTTTCCTTTTCTTCCGATGCGAAAGGGGAGCGTTACCTGGGGTTGATCATGGACAGTAGTGGCGGCAAGGTATTAAACTTGTCGGAATGCCATTTGGTGAATCCTTGGTATATCGATGTGTTGACCGCTGTGCGCGATTGGTGGGAGGATGAAGAGTTAGCTGCGTACCATCTTTCAAAAAATACAGGGGCATTGCGGACGCTGACCGTGCGGGAAGGGATCCGAACAGGAGACAGGATGGTGATGCTGACCGTTTCCGGAAATCCCGATTTTGCTTTAAAACAAGCAGAGCTCGACAGTTTTGTCCGTACGATTCAGAAGGCGATGGGTACTTTTGCAGGGAATTTGTCGATCTTGTTGAGGATTCAGCAGATTGCAAAAGGGCGCGAAACCCAGTTTTTTGAAATTTTGCTGCTAGGAAAGGACCAAATTGAAGAAAAGCTCCTTGTACAAAACGATCCGACGGTACCGCCAAAACTATTTTCATTCGACGTGGGGCCGACGTCGTTTTTCCAACCGAACACGCTTCAGGCAGAGCGGTTGTATGGCCTCGCTATTCAGCACTTAAACATCACCCAGAAAGATGCTGTTGTGTACGACCTGTATTGTGGAACAGGCACATTAGGCATTTGCGTAGCCGGGCTTGCTGCGCGCGTGATTGGGATCGAAATCGTTCCGGAAGCGGCGATCGATGCCCGGGCGAATGCCGCGAAAAACGGATTTCCCGACATCGAGATTTTGACCGGTGCCGTCGATGAGGTGATGAGAAGCGAAGCGTTCAAGCTGGTGCCTCCACCCGATATCGTCATGGTCGATCCTCCGCGCGTCGGTTTGGATCCTACGACAATCGCTGCATTAGGAGCCCTTAAGCCGCAGAAGATCCTCTACATTTCGTGCAATCCAGTCACTCAAGTTCAAAACATCACCGCTCTTAAGCCTTTCGGCTACCGCCTAGAGGTCGTTCATCCCGTCGACCAATTCCCCCAAACCGTTCATATCGAGAATATTGCTATCCTCTCTTTAATGTGCCCGTGAGCGTGCGCGAAATCCTCATACATAGACCCTTAATCAGCTATCTGCTATGACTGAAAAAAAAGGGTAATCGCATGGATCAAGAGCAAAGAAAATTAGCGGAAGAGTTACTGTTTTCTGAAGCAAAGCCGTTAAGCTTTGTGCAGAAGCTCTTTTTTGGAAGGTTCGACGCTGGGAGAATCTTCCCCTATCCAAAGCTTCCTCTCGAAGAGACCGAAGCCTTTTCGGTTCTCTTAGGCAAAGTGAAACGGTTTTGCGATGAATCGCTCGATCCAGATTGGATCGATCGGCATGCTGAAATCCCTGCAAAAGTGATCGACGGGCTTGCAGAGCTTGGTGTGTTCGGCATGGCGGTGCCAAAGACGTATGGCGGTCTGGGGATGTCGCAACAGGCGTATTGCAAGATCACCGAGTTCATTGCTGGGCGCTGCGGGTCGACTGCGTTAATTATCAATGCACACCAGAGCATCGGCTTAAAATCGCTTCTGTTATTTGGAACGGAGCCTCAACGCAAAAAGTGGCTAGAATCCCTTGCAAAGGGAAAACAGATCGCGGCGTTCTCTTTGACGGAGCCAAATGCAGGCTCCGATGCTGCCGGTATTGAGACCACAGCTGTCCTAGATACCAAAAAAGGGGTGTATCGGATCAATGGCAAGAAGCAGTGGACGACGAGTGGGAGCATTGCAGGTGTCCTGACACTGATGGCTAAAACGGAAGTGGACACCCCTTCAGGGAAGCAGCAAAAAGTGACGGCCTTTTTGGTGACGCCCGACATGCCCGGTTTTAAAGTGACGGCACCGGCTCTCGAAAAGGTGGGGATGCGCGGGACAAAGACGTCCAATCTCGAGTTTACAGAGATGGAAGTTCCCCAGGAGAATGTGCTTGGTCCTGTTGGGGGCGGTCTTAAAGTGTGTCTGACTGTTTTAGATTATGGAAGAACGACTTTTGGATCGATGTGCACCGGTGTGGCAAAGCAGTTGCTCAAAGATGCGACAGAGCACGCTCGGACGCGCTATCAGTTTAAACGTCCGTTGGCTTCTTTTGGCCTAGTGAAAAAGAAAATTGCCAACATGGCCGCCTTGACCTATGCCATGGAAGCAACAACCAATTTGACCGCAGGCTTAGTCGATGCTGGGCACGTTGATATCATGCTCGAATCGGCGATTTTAAAAGTGTTTGCGAGCGATTCTTTGTGGCAGATTTTGTACGACACGATGCAGATCTTTGGAGGGCGCTCTTTTTTTACCAGTTATCCGTATGAGCGCATGATGCGCGATGCGCGCCTCAACATGATCGGAGAAGGGTCGAACGAAGTGTTGCGGGCATTTATCGCCTCTGTTGGCTTGCGCAATGTGGGCGTTGAAACGGCAGCCTTTATGGAGGCTCTGAAAAAGCCTTGGAAAGCACCCGTCCGTTTGAAGGCGGGATTGTCTCAAATGTACCATCTGTTGGTGGCGCTAAAAGTGCCCGTCGTATCGCCTGAGCTGTGTCGAGAAGCTAAAAGATTGGGCAGAGCGACGCGACACTTTGGAATCGCCGTTTTACAAGTGCTCAAGAAATATCGAGAAGCAGTCGTTGAAAAGCAGTTGGATCTCGAACGATTGACCGATTGTGCGACTGCTCTGTACACGACAGCAGCGGTGCTTTCAAGGCTCGACACAGCGATCCAACATGCAACGAGTACGCCTGTGGAAATCGCGACGGCAAAGCGGTATTGCACCATGGCGATGCGCACATTCGACAACCGGATTAAGCGGTTGTTTGCCCCAGAAGATGAACAGATCGGATCCCTCTCTGATTCTTTGACAGGAGTGCATGTCGGTGGATAAATCAACGTTGAAAGTGGTCACCCGTCAGATCGTTGAAGAGGAGAGGAAGATCGCCGAAGGGGGTGGCGAAGAGGGGAGGGAGCGGCAAAAGCGCCTAGGGCGCATGGTTGCCCGCGACAGAATTGCGGCTCTCCTCGATCCAGGAACGCCTCTCATCGAATTTGGCATTTGGGCCGCCTGGAAGATGTACGAGAAATGGGGAGAACTTCCCGCTGCAGGTGTGATCACTGGAATTGGCACTGTGCATGGCCGCCAGTGCATGATCATTGCCAATGATGCGACGGTGAAAGCAGGTGCAATGTTTCCTCAGTCGGTTAAAAAGGTGCTGCGCGCCCAGAAAATCGCCTTTCATTGCCGTCTTCCCGTTCTTTACCTCGTCGATTCATCGGGCGTATTTCTTCCTCTCCAGGAAGATGTTTTCCCCGACGAAGACGATTTTGGTCGGATTTTTCGCAATAATGCAGTGATGTCAGCGGCCGGAATTCCCCAATTCGCAGCGATCATGGGAAACTGCATTGCTGGGGGCGGCTACCTTCCCGTTTTGTGCGATCAATTGTTGATGACAGAAGGCAGTGGCCTTTATTTAGCGGGCCCTGCACTGGTCAAGGCAGCGATTGGACAAGTTGTCAACTCGGAAGACCTGGGTGGAGCAAAAATGCATGCGGCGATCAGCGGCACGGTCGATTTTCTCGAACCGGATGATGCGGCATGTCTGAAGCGCTTGCGTTCCTTGATGGAGATGCTTCCAAGACACCATGAAGAAGCGCCATCAGCTTACGCTCCCCCTTCCAAGGCAGCCCAAGAGATCTATTCGATCGTCGATAAGGGGCAAAATTACGATGTGCGCGATCTGATTGCTTGCTTAGTCGATGGGGGCAGCTTGCAAGAGTACAAAGCGGAGTATGGAAAGACGATTGTTACAACTTTTGCAACGCTTGAAGGGATTCCCATCGGGATTGTCGCCAACCAACGGATCCAAACGCAAACGGGACGGGGAGAGATCGAGATTGGCGGCGTTCTCTATGCAGATAGTGCCGATAAGACGGCGCGCTTCATCATGGATTGTAACCAAATGCACATTCCTCTCCTATTTTTGCAAGATGTCGTGGGGTTTATGGTGGGCAAGGAAGCGGAACAATCGGGCATTATTCGCGCCGGAGCAAAAGTGGTGAACGTCGTCAGCAACTCGATCGTGCCAAAGATCACCGTGATCATTGGCAACTCCTTTGGCGCTGGCAATTATGCCTTGTGCGGCAAAGCTTACGACCCCCATTTCATTTTTGCTTGGCCGAATGCCAAGTATGCCGTTATGGGAGCCGATCAAGCCTCGGATACGTTGCTTGCCGTCCAGAAAAAAGCGGCTGAACGGAAAGGGAAGCCGCTGAGCCGGCAAGAGGAAGAGCTATCGCGCAGCGAGCTGATCGGAAATTACGAAAGGCAAATGGACATTCGGTATGGCGCTGCGCGCGGGTGGGTCGATGCGATTATTGAGCCGGATCAGACGCGGGCGATTTTAGCGGCGCTTCTACCTCAGGTGATGGCGTCGGCAACTTTCTCTAAACCATTTGCTACAGGCGTGATGCAAGTATGAAAAGGGAAATCAAGATTGGCAATGCACAAGCGTTTTGGGGAGACAGCCCAGACGCAGCTGCCCTCTTGCTCCAGCAACAGCCCGATCTCGATTACATCACCTTGGATTACCTTTCCGAAGTTTCCCTCTCGATTATGGCGATTCAGCGCGAGAAAGACCCTGAAGCGGGCTATGCAAAGGATTTTGTTGCCGTGATCGCCTCTTTGATCCCTGCATGGAAGGCAGGATCGCGTGTGAAGATCATCACGAATGCAGGAGGGCTTGATCCACAGCGCTGTGCAGACGCTTGTGCCAAAGTGTTAGCAGCGGCGGGAATCCCTCGCAAGCGCATCGGTGTCGTGACGGGAGATGACGTGCTTGGAGCGATTAGAGGCCAACCGACCGAAAAACATTTCCACAATATGGATAGTGGAGATTCAGTGGTCACTGTCTTAAAAGATCTCGTGACGGCGAACGCCTATTTAGGTGCAGAGCCCATTGTCGATGCCTTGCACAAAGGGGCCGATATCGTGATCACAGGGCGCACAGCTGATCCCAGTTTGACGGTAGCACCCTGCGTAACTGAGTTTGGATGGGCGTGGGACGATTACGATCGGCTGGCTCAAGCGACTTTAGCGGGGCATCTGATCGAATGCGGCACACAAGCAACGGGGGGCATTTCGACAGAGTGGTTACAGATTGCCGATCCTGCTGCAATTGGTTTTCCGTTTGTCGAAATGAGTGCGGACGGAGGATTTGTTTTAACTAAGCCAGATGCGGCAGGAGGGGTTGTCGACAGGAATACGGTGCGCGAGCAGCTCTTGTACGAGCTTGGCGATCCTGAGGCTTACATCAGCCCCGATCTCGTCATGTCAGTTCTGGATGTCACGTTGGAAGAGGCTGGACCTAATCGGATCGCTGTCAAAGGAGCGAAAGGGCGCGCTCCCACCCCTTACTTAAAGGTCAGTGCAACCTATCGCGACGGATTTCGTTCCGAAGGCTCTTTGATTATTGTGGGGCAGGATGTGCGAGAAAAAGCGCAGCGCACCGGTGAAGTGATTGCCACAAAAATGCGCGAGGCTGGTCTAGAGCCTGAGCGGATCGTGGTCGAGTGTTTGGGAACAGGAGATGTCGTGCCTGGGATTGTCGAGAAACCCAATCACGCCTTTGGCGAATGTGTCATGCGAGTAGCGATCGCTGATCATCGCCCAGAAGTGCTCGAGTACTTTACCCATTTGATTGCTCCTTTAGTCACTGCCGGAGCACCTGGGACAACGGGATACACCACAGGACGTCCCCATGTGCGTCCGATTTTTGGCTTTTGGCCCTGTTTAATCCCAAGAGAACAGGTTAAAATAGGTATCTCATGAAGTTGAGGGAAGTCGCCTGCGGACGGAGCGGGGATAAAGGAGCTCATGCCAACATCGGAATTGCCGCGTATACGCCGGAAGGGTATGCCTTAATTGAAGAGACACTAACGCCAGAGCGCGTGGCTGCTCATTTTGCCCAGTTAAAGCCGCGACGCGTGAAACGCTACGCACTGCCTAACTTATTGGCTTTTAATTTTGTGTTAGAAGGGGTATTGGAAGGGGGAGGCAACCGCTCCTTGCGTTCCGATGCTCAGGGAAAGGCGCTTGCGCAAGCACTATTGGAGATTGAAATCGGATGAATCGCCCGCTCGTCAAAATTGAACACCCAATGCCTGGCATTGCGCTTTTGACGCTGCAACGCCCTGAGAAGCGCAATGCGCTTTCGATCGCTTTGCTGGAGGAACTCATTGCGGCTATTCAGAAAAACGCCATGGAGGCACGGGCGATCATTTTGACAGGGGAAGGGCCTGTCTTTAGCGCCGGGCTCGATCTGAAGGAGCGGGAGGACCCAAAGCTAGCTCCTGTTGCCATGCAGCGGATAGCGACTCTGTTTCAAACTCTAGTCGAGGCTCCTTGTGTCACTCTTGCTGCTGTGCAGGGAGATGTCTTGGCTGGCGGCGTCGGCATTGTACTGGCTTGCGACTGGGCTGTCATGAACGAGAAATCCTATCTTGCCTTTCCCGAAGTCAAAAAGGGGATTGTGCCTGCCCTGGTCGCAGCTCTTCTGCGCCGGCAAGTGGTGTTGCGCCATGCACGCGAACTCTTACTCTTTGGAGAGCAAACCTCTGCTAAGCAAGCACTTGCAATTGGCATTGTCAATCGGCTTGCTCCGGGGGCAGATCTCTTGCGCGTCTGCCAAGAGCAAGCGGCTTTGGTGTTGGGGACTGATGCCGGGGCAATCAAAGAACTGAAAAAACTACTCTAAGTGTTTCTGTAAAAACGCTCTAAAGCTTGCTGGTACTGGAATTTTCTTTCTTGTTTCGGCGTCTAGGGTGACGTGCACTGTTTGGGCAGTGCCGACCAGACCCGCTAGAGTTCCCACTCGAAAGATTTTGTAACCAATTGTAAATGAAGTCTCTCCAATTTTTTCAACGCGGACTTCAATGTTGAGTTTGTCTCCGACGCTTAAAGGAGCCAGATAGTCTGCTTCTGCGTGGACGATGACAAACACAAAGTGTTCAGTACGAAAGAGTTTGTCAAAAGTCAGATCGTGGCCGTCAGCGACAAAATCTTCCAATGCGTCATGTACAAACCGAAATTGTTTTGCAAAGTACAGAATACCAGCCATATCGGTATCGTGCATGCGGACGCGATTGTGAGTGGCGAACATAAAATACCCATTAAACCTTCGTATCCGTTTTATATGTGTATCGAATTTAAGTTCAACAAGATTTTGCTTGCTCAAATATCAAAATAAAAGTTTAATTAACTTAGATGGGCACATGAGGGTGCCAAACGAACGGCCCCAAATGTGAACCAAAAATTATTAAACTTAAGGAGCTCCCAATGAAAAAGGTAATTATGTCTCTTTCTATGGCAACATGCCTCTTTTTTGCGCAAGGGGCTTTTGCGGATGCAGCTGGCGGAATGTACATGAATAATTCTGCTGCTCAGAACCAACCAAACATGATGATGTCAAACGACAACATGATGGTGCCTAATAACAACATGACACCTAACAATAACATGATGATGCCAAACAATAACGCGATGATGCCTAACAACAACATGAATGGATCGACAGATCCAAACACAGGTGTTGTTTATGCAGAAACATGCCCTGCATCGTGGGAAAAACCATGCGGGAATGGCTACGTCCAGTGCTGCTGCTATAAGCCATCCTACTATACGACTTGCAACTGTGAACAAGTGCCACAGTATTCATACAAGAAGTGCTGCCGTTATGTCCCAGAGCAGTACCAAGTGACACGTTGCCGTTATGTGCCACAATACTACCAAGAAACATGCTGCCGTAACGTTCCTCAGTACTACACAACATGTCAGTGCAAATATTGCCCAAAATACACATACCAAAAACACTGCTGTTACGTGCCACAATACTCGTACAGATGTGAATGCCCTCCAGTTTGTGATCCTTGCTGTCAGTAACAGTAAGCCTCACATCCGTGAAAGCACACCATCGGTGTGCTTTCACTTAAGTTTTTGGCCTAATCCCCAATAAATTCACCTGTCTGTCGCAGTTTCGCAGTTTTCGTGCTCGTGCCCGAAATTAGTAGTCAAAAAAAAAGCACCTTGCAGGGGTTCTGCAAGATGCCTTTTGTCAAGCGAATGAATCGTCGTTAGAATCCGACAGCTAAGCCCAGGGTAAGCCCTTGAGTTGAGAGGTCACCGTATTGGAAAATGCGGTTTGGATCGAAATAGACGTGTTGTTCCCAGCCGACGCGCACTGCAAATGTCACATCGCACATCGAATCCGCATACTCGAGACCGAGGAAATAATCCGCAGTGGGCGTTGCTGTGTGGATCGTATCGCAAACCGTGTCAGTATGTATGATTGGCGGTAAATTTGGATTGGTGCCAGAATGTCTTAGTGCAGTCGTTGCTGTTTCATTAACTACGAATTTGGCATAGAGGATAGAACCTCCAAAGTGCCCAATAACCGAAAGCCCATCCCAAATTTGCCACTTTCCCCAAAGACCTGCTTCTATTCCATACCCTGTAAACTTGTCTTTAAATAGGATATCCGTGGTAAATGTTGTTGTTCCACCTGGAGCCGCCGCGGGTGGATCTTCGTCTGCAGTCTCGCTAGTTGAAGAACCGAGTTTTCTTCCCCCACCAAAAGCCCCCGTTGCTTCCACTTTTTGCTTATCTGTGTACCAGAGGGCTCTAAAGCCAACGTGTGGTTGCAGGCTAATGCAGTTATTGAATGCAATCGTACGAGAAACGTCGATGTCGACTTGATTGAAGGTGAGATCCCAGCTTTGTTGAAAGGTTTGAAAGGGTAGAGGTTGATCTGCTTGAATTGATCTTGCAATCTGTCCATAGATCAAAAGGAAGGGATCGCCAATGACTTCCACAAATGGACCAACGAGTGAAAATATACCGGGACCTGAACTAGGATTGCCTGAAGCTGTGAAGAGGGAAGATTTTGCATGTGTAGGGAGATAGGTGTAAATTACATCTAGTTCCCACCCATTGCAAGGCATCGCATATCCAGCGCTTACCCGATACCCATTCGTGAACTTGAAATCTGGTTCGATGAACTCTGTTGCAGTAGAACGAAAGTCTGGTGAAGAAGAATCGGAGTTTCCTGTGATTGTGGCACCTAGAGATGCATTGTCTTCCTCCGCTTTCCAGTAGAGCCATTCAGCCCCGACGACGAACTGACCGCCGCAAAAATCGGTACTGCAACAATCGGAGTAATTGGAACCGCAGTCTTGTGCGGGCGCTTCAGTTACCACTAAAGTGGCCAAAAGAGCAAGGGTGATAGCGATAAGTGAATTGTTTTTCATGATCATAATCTAATACCTTAATGTTTGTTTAATTATCCGCACGTTATCAACTCGAAGCTAGCACTGCAACGCGTTTTTGCAGCGCGCTCTTCGTTGAGAATTCATTAAAATCCGACCTCTAAGCCGAGAGTTAAGCCTTGCATGGAAAGATTTCCCGCTTGAAAGAATCGATTCGACTCAAAATACACGTGTTGCTCCCACCCACCACGGATGGCAAAGGTCATATCGCAGAGGGTGTCTGCATACTCAAGACCAAAGAAGTATTCCATTGTCGGTGTTGCCACGTGATTGACATCGTGGAAGGTTGTAGAGATGTTAGATACTGTTGTGGAAACAGCTTGAGTTCTCGGTGCCGGTGGGGGTGGGGGTGGTGTTGCGCCGTTGTCAGTCACCGTAACGACAGATTCCACATCTTCATTGATGGTGTATTTTGCGTAGAGGATTGAACCTCCAAAATGGCCGACGAAAGAGAGCCCGCAGCCGATTTGCCAAAAGGCCCATAAACCAGCCTCTACACCATATCCAGTAAATTGATTTCTAAATTTCGCATCTGCTTCAAAAATGCTCGAAAACTCAGAATCAAAGGGATCAGTCGATGTTCCTGTAAACACAGCGTTTTGTTTATCAGTATACCATGCCGCTCTAAATCCAACGTGTGGTCTGATGCTAATGCACTCGTTAAAGCAGATCGTGCGCCCGATATCCACATCGAATTGATTAAAGTTGAGTTGCCACTTCTCTTGGAAAGTTTGATAATCAACGAAGCTTGATACAGCATCACCTAGAGCACTGTTCATCTGATTCAGAACGAAATAGTAGGGGTTTGGCTGAATAACTGTAAATGGGCCAACAATTGGTGCTCCAAAATCATCGTTATTGAGGGGATTGGACGCTGCAACCAGGCTCGACTTTGCGTGGATGGGTAGGTTTGTATAGATCAGATCGACTTCCCAGCAATTGCAGGGGAGTTCGTACCCGGCAGTTATTCTAAAGCCATTGGAATATTTATAGTTGGGATTGATCCTCATCACGTCAGTGTCAAGAAAATCGGGGGAGGTTGGATCTGAATTTCCCGTTTCTGTTTGAGCAAGCGCCATGTTGTCTTGCTCCCCTTTCCAATAGAGCCACTCTGCCCCGAGCTTAAATTTACCGTCGCAGCACGAGGTTTCACAGCAACTCGAATAATTAGAACCGCAGTCTTGTGCAGACACGACGGTGACGCCGCTAACTACCACGCTTAGTAGAGCTGTGAATAGTGAACTTTTTCTTATGATCATAATATTTCCTCATTTTTGTTAAATTGATCGCACACTATCAAAAATATAGGACACACAGCAAGTGCTTTGTGCTGTGCTCCTCTGCTGGAGTAATCGATTAAAATCCCACCTCTAAACCAAGCGATAATCCCTGTGTTGATAGATTGCCGGCTTGGAAGATTTTATTGGTGTCAAAGTAAAGGTGCTGCTCCCAACCCACGCGGATGACAAATGACATGTCGCACATGTCATCGGCAAACTGGAGGCCAAGGAAATAGTCAACGCCCGGTGTTGCCGTATGCAAGTTATCGTGGAAATCGGAGGTGTAGTTGTTAACGGTCACAACGGGGTTTTCTACTGTGGTTGTGGTTGTCACTTCAGTTGCGATCTCCTCACAAAGTCTGTATTTTGCATAAAGAATCGACCCGCCAAAGTGGCCTAGCAATGATAAACCGCAGCCGATTTCCCAAGTGCCCCACAAACCGGCCTCAATCCCATACCCTTTCAGTGTGTTTTTCAGATCCACATCAGACGTGAATGCGTGTGTTGGTGCCCCTAACCTCCCACCATTTGGGAGGGCCCCTGTAAAGGTCGCTTTTTGTGTGTCTGTGTACCAAATGGCTCTAAATCCTGCGTGTGGTTTAATGCTGATGCAATCGTTGCATGAGATTGTCTTCGCAATATCTACATCGATTTGATTGAAAGTCAGGGTCCACTTTTGCTCAAAAGTTTGATAGGAGGGTCCTCCATTGAAAGACTGATTTACATTACCAATATTAGCAAAGAGATCGCTAAGTTGACGAAAGATTGCAACCACAGGGTTCGGTTCAATTAGAGTGAAGGGGCCGCCGCCATTACCGTTAGGCGTGGACGGGACAGCTGTTAAGAGAGAAGAACTTGCGTGGATAGGAAGATTGGTGTAGATCACATTTGCTTCCCAGCAATTGCAAGGGAGCTCATAGCCTAAATTAACTCTGAAACCATTTGTGTACTTGAAATTAGGCTCGACAAAGCAGGTTTTCCTCGTAAGGAGGTCAGGAGATGTCGTATTGGTCGTGCCAGAATGCGTTAGAACCAAGCTTAAATCGTCTTGCTCCCCTTTCCAATAGAGCCATTCAGCTCCCACTTTGAATCTGCCATCACAGAGAGAGGTGCTGCAGCAATCTGACCAGTTCGATCCACAGCAGTCTTGCGCGAGAATTTGTGTCGTCATACCGCTGACTAGCATGCTAGACATGACTGCTAAGAGGGATATTCTCTTCATTGTAATAACTCCTTGTTTTTACCAGTTCTATTGTTTGTATATGAGTGTGAGGGAATTTCAAAAATAGTGGCGTCCCTTGTGCCGACATTAAACAGCAGCTCCCGAATTTAAATCAAGAAAGACTTAATACGTGTCTTGCTTTTTATCATCACACTTACGATAAATAAGGAGTAACGAAAGGAGTATTGCAATGCCTCAAGCAGATATCGGCCTCGTCGGGTTGGCAGTCATGGGACAAAATTTAGCTCTGAACATTAATGATCACGGTTTTGTTGTGGCTGTTTTCAATAGAACGACCTCCAAAGTAGACGATTTTCTCGCTGGCCCAGCTAAGGGAACAAAAATCGTCGGCACGCATAGCCTAAAAGAGTTTTTTTCTTCGCTGAAGCGGCCAAGACGCGTCATCTTTATGGTCAAGGCAGGTGATCCTGTCGACGAGTTTATCGAGCTTTCTCTTCCGTATGTCGAACCTGGCGACATTTTGATCGACGGGGGGAATAGTTTATTTACAGATACCAATCGCCGCTGCGAGATGTTGAAGAAGAAGGGGATTATCTTCATTGGGATGGGCGTTTCAGGTGGAGAAGAGGGTGCAAGACACGGGCCTTCCATCATGCCTGGAGGCAATCCAGACGGCTGGCCGCACATTAAGGACATTTTTCAATCGATTGCGGCAAAAGCAGATAATGGGGAGCCTTGTTGCGATTGGGTCGGCGATCAAGGGGCTGGTCACTATGTGAAAATGGTGCATAACGGGATCGAGTACGGCGATATGCAGTTGATTTGTGAAGTCTACCAGCTGATGCGCGATGGTTTGAAGATGTCACCAGAAGAACTCAATCAAACCTTTACCGCGTGGAACAAGGGGGAGCTCGATAGCTACCTGATCGAAATAACGAGCAACATCTTCCTTGTGAAAGATACAGATGGACAGCCTTTGCTCGACCATATCCTCGACGTTGCTGGCCAAAAGGGAACTGGAAAGTGGACGGTGATTAATGCCCTTGATGTAGGGATGCCTCTGACGCTGATTGGAGAAGCGGTTTTTGCGCGTTGCCTTTCGGCGATAAAAGAAGAGCGGGTCGAAGCGAGCCGGCGTCTCTTTGGACCTAAGGAGGCGTATAAGGGCAATAAACAGGAATTTGTCGATAGCATTATGCAAGCGCTGTACGCTTCTAAGATCATTAGCTATGCACAAGGCTTTATGTTGATGCGGCAAGCGGCTCAAGATTACGGTTGGAGGCTCAATTTTGGTGGTGTAGCGCTGATGTGGAGAGGAGGGTGCATTATCCGTAGCAAGTTCTTAGGCAAGATCAAAGAGGCCTATGAAAAGAATCCCTCCTTGAAGAATTTGCTTCTCGACGATTTCTTCATCAACGAACTCAAGAAGAGCCAATCGGGCTGGCGCAAAACGGTTGCAGCAGCGGCTGAAATGGGAATTCCTACTCCATGCTTAAGCACAGCGCTTTCATTTTACGATGGCTATCGCACAGAACGGTTGCCGGCAAATTTATTGCAGGCTCAGCGCGACTATTTCGGCGCCCACACGTATGAAAGAGTCGATAAACCTCGCGGTCAGTTTTTCCATACGAACTGGACTGGCACAGGAGGCAATGTGAGCTCCTCTTCATACAACGCGTAAGCTTGAGATGACGACACGAACACACAATCGCACAGACCCCTCGCAGAACTATATTGCACGCGCTCCGCAGCTGTTGGATGCTGTTTTTTTACCCGATTCTGTTGCCATCATTGGTGCAAAAGATGATCCAGGCACTGTAGGGGCTACGATTACCAACAATCTCGTCTCAGGTGGATTCGAGGGGCGCATCTACCCAGTCAATCCGAAACGAAAACAGGTGATGGGGCTTACGTGCTACCCCTCGATCGGACACGTGCCAGAACCTGTCGACCTCGTTGTGATCGTCACTCCAGCGGTGACGGTCCCCCATCTCGTTGCAGAATGCGTGGCAGCCAAAGCGCGCGCCGCGATTGTGATTTCTGCAGGATTTAAGGAGCTTGGCCCTCAAGGATTGGAATTGGAAGAGGAGATTCTCCGGCAGGCGCGAGTCGGGAATCTGCCGATCGTCGGACCCAACTGCCTTGGGGTGATGAATCCCCATGTTCACTTGAATGCCACATTCGCAAGTCGCATGGCTCTGCCAGGCAACGTCGCCTTTATCAGCCAGTCTGGAGCCATGTGTACAGCTGTTCTCGATTGGAGTTTTCGGGAAAAGATCGGATTTAGCGCATTTGTGTCGATTGGATCGATGGCAGATGTCAACTGGGGGACGTTGATCGACTATTTAGGGAGCGATCCCCACACACATAGTTTGCTCCTGTACATGGAAACGGTTGGCGATGCGCGGGCATTCATGACGGCTGCGCGCGAAGTGGCCTTGGAAAAGCCAATCATCGTCATCAAGCCGGGCAGGAGTCAAGCCGCAGCTAAAGCAGCCGCTTCGCACACAGGTTCCTTGGCAGGGAGCGATGAGGTGTTTGATGCCGCCCTAGAGAGAGTGGGAGTGTTGCGCGTCAATACGATCTCTGAATTGTTTAGCATGGCCTCTGTCTTAAGCCGCCAACCCCGCCCAAAAGGACCTCACCTCACAATTGTGACAAATGCTGGCGGTCCTGCCGTCCTTGCAACTGATGCGACGGCGATCTCCCAAGCACAGATGACCCAGTTAGATCCCGTTACGATTGAACGCTTAAATGCCCATCTTCCCGCTGCCTGGAGCCATAGTAACCCAATCGATATCTTGGGCGACGCCACTCCTAAGAGGTATGCAGAGACATTGGAAGTGTTAGTGACCGACCAGAAAACAGATGGCGTGTTGGTGATTTTGTCGCCCCAAGATATGACAGATCCAACAGAGACAGCTCGCTGCGTCGTTCCTTATGCAAAGATGGATGGAAAGCCGCTGCTCACCAGCTGGATGGGTGGTGATTCTGTTGCAGAAGGGGTTCGCTTGTTGACGGAGGCGGAGATCCCCGTATTTGAATACCCGGATGATGCTGCTAAAACGTTTGCCACGATGTGGCGCTATAGCGAAAATCTCAAACGGCTCTACGAGACATCTGCGACTACTCCTTCCGAAAATTTTGATGAAGAAAGATTTAAAATGGAGGCAGGACGCCATCTCATCGAACAGGTTCAGCGCGAGGGGCGTCATTTATTGACAGAGGCAGAGTCGAAGCAACTCTTAGCGGCTTATGGAATTCCTGTCGTGGAGACGGTTGTGGCCCATTCTTTAGATGAGGCTGTTGCAGCAGCGGAATCTCTCGGCTATCCCATTGTCTTGAAGCTCCACTCCGAAACGATCACTCACAAGAGCGATGTGGGAGGGGTGAAACTCAACCTTTTATCTGCTGTTGAAGTTGCTGCTGCTTATGAAGCCATCAAAAGCAGTGTCAAGCGCTTGGCAGGTGAGCACCATTTTGGTGGAGTGACTGTGCAGCGGATGGTCGATCGCAGTGGCTACGAATTGATTTTAGGAAGCTCGACAGATGTCCAATTTGGGCCTGTGATCCTCTTTGGCATGGGAGGACAGCTTGTTGAAGTGTTTAAGGATCGCGCTTTGGCAATTCCTCCTCTGACAAAAAACCTAGCGCGTCGTTTGATGGAAAAGACGAAGATTTACGAAGCGTTGCATGGCGTACGCGGAAGAGGGGCTGTCGACATAGATGCATTAGAGCAACTGTTGATCGACTTTTCCCGCATGATCGTCGAAAATCCTCGGATTGCGGAGTGCGATATTAACCCTCTGATGGTGTCTGAGAAAGAAATGATTGCCTTAGATGCGCGGATCGTTCTTAACGATCAGAGCATTCCAGATTCCCGTTTGCCAAAGTCCGCTATCCGCCCGTACCCTTTAAAATACGTCACCTATTCTACACTTAAAAATGGCAAACCGATTGTATTACGACCGATCCGCCCGGAAGATGAAGAACTGATCGTTGCTTTTCACAAAGAGCTGTCTGAGCATAGCGTCCGGCAAAGATTCTTTGAGTTTATGTCTTTAGATGAGAGAGTCGCTCACGAAAGACTCATTCGCATTTGTTTTACCGACTACGATCGGGAGTGGTCGATCGTGGCGGAGGTGACGACGGCTAAAGCTTCCCAAATTATCGGTGTTGCCAAGCTCTTCCGCATTCCAGGCACAGCGCGTGCGCGGTTCACGATGGTGATCATTGACCCCTACCACAATCTGGGTTTGGGCACGCAGCTGCTGCGGCAGTTGCTCCACATCGCACAACAGGAGCGGATTGGAATAATCGAGGCGGCGATCTTGTCGGAAAACACGGGGATGATCACGATTTGTCAACGTGCAGGATTTCATCTTTCTCAAGGGACTGATCCCGATATTATCCTTGCGCAGTGGAACAGCCAATCAAGGCCAGTACAATGACACACCAAGACGTCGCTACAAAAATTGTCATGCGCCTCGTCGAGGAAGGGTTTAAAGCCTACTTTGCCGGGGGATGGGTGCGCGACTACTTGATGAAGCACCCTTCCGATGATATCGATATTGCCACTGACGCTCCCACAGAGGTGCTTCTCGATCTGTTTCCACGCACGATTCTCGTGGGGTTGTCATTTGGAGTGGTGATCGTCGTCATGGAGGGGCATCAATTTGAAGTTGCCACTTTTCGTCGCGATATTGAATACGTAGGCGGCAGAAGACCCACTCGGATCGAACCGTCGACACCAGAAGAGGATGCCTCTCGGCGCGATTTCACCATCAACGGGATGTTTTACGATCCCATTGAAAAGGTTGTACACGACTATGTGGGAGGTGCTGAAGATATTAAATTAAGGATCATCCGCACGATTGGCGATCCCTATGAGAGATTCACCGAAGATCGCTTAAGGATGATACGGGCGGTTCGGTTTGCTTCCCGCTTTAGTTTTGTGATCGATGAAGAGACAAAAGACGCCGTTCGCTCCAATGCAGATACCCTTTTCCCTGCGGTTGCCATGGAGCGAGTGTGGCACGAGTTTTGTAAGATGGCGCGCTATCCCAATTTCGACCATGCGATGATTGAGATGCACCGCTTAGATCTCTTGCCCGTCATTTTTCCCCAATTAAAAGAGGTGAACCTGCACGAGATTAAAGAAAGGGTGGCTCCCGTTCCTCACTATCTTCCCCACACAGACCCGATCTTATCGGTTTTAGCGCTTTTCCCTCATGCCACCCCAAGCGAAGTGGAGGAGCTATGCCGCTATTTAAGGACTAGCCAGGCCGAGTTTTCCATTGGAGCCTACTTTATGGGGCTTAAAATACGTCCTGATCTAGATACAGAAGCTTATGACAAGTTGTGGTGGGCACGCGCCTATTCCCATCCCAAATCGAATATGTGCCTTCATGCGGTGGCAGCCGCTTATCCTCAAGCAGAAAAGGAAGCTTTATTACTGCGTCATGCGCAACGATTAGCGGTTCTGCAGACGGCTGTCGATAGGCTTGTGAAAAAAACACCCGTGGTGAATGCTTCGCGCTTGATGAAAGAAGGAATCGTGCCCGGAAAATCGATGGGTGTGTTATTAAATGAAGCAGAGAAATTAGCGATCCATCTGGACTGCGACAACCCCGATGTGATCATTGAACACTTAAAAAAAGCAACAGAGTGGAAATGAAAGAGATCCGCAGTTTGCAACATCCGCTTGTTAAACACTTAGCAAAGCTCCAACACAATCGCGACTACCGCTACGAGCATCACAGGCTCGTGATTGAAGGGGAAAAGATGATTGCAGAGGTGTGCCAGCAACTCTCTCCAGTAACCCTTTTTGCCGTGGATCCTGCCCTTATTCCTTCACAGCTTACCTGCAAGGAAACTTACATCGTAACGCCCGAGATCCTTGATAAAATTGCTGGTGCGCAGAATCCCGAGGGGATCATCGCGGAAATTCCGATGCCACCGTTGAAGCCGCTGAAGAAGTGCAGTTCTTTACTTGTCCTCGATCACGTGAGCGATCCTGGCAACGTGGGTGCGCTGCTCCGTTCCGCTGTCGCCTTTGGCTGGGAAGGGGTCTTTTTTTTGACCGGTTCTTGCGATCCGTTTAATGATAAAGCGCTGCGGGCTGCAAAAGGGGCAACGTTTCGCCTCCCACTTGCGTGGGGCAGTTGGGAAGAGCTGGATCAACTCATCGCATTCAATCGTTTGACACCATTAGCTGCAGACTTACATGGAAAATTGCTCTCAGAACTAGCCCCCGTAAAAGCGCCCCTCTTAATCGTTGGCAACGAAGCCAACGGAATTTCAATCGAGGCTTCCAAACGCTCTCAGGCTGTGACGATTCCGATGTCGGGAAAGATGGAGTCGCTCAACGTTTCTGTTGCGGGCGGAATCATGATGTACGCTTTGGGAAATGCTCGGAGGCAAAAGTGAGCGCAAAAGAACGGAGCCGCAAACAGTGGGTGGGCTGCTCGATCGAAGCGGAGTACTTTGGCGAAGAGCGAAAAAGTGGGAAAATGGATCGGAAGCTAGCCCAAGCAAAAGATCGCTCCAAACACAAGAAAACAGACCAAAAGAAAGAGAAACAAACGGCAAAGATCTCACATGAAAATTTGCTCCATGGCCGCGTCTTGTCGATCGAGTCGCAAGGGATTACAGTGGCTGTCGGAGAGGCGCTGTTCAATTGCACCCTACGTGGCCTTTTAAAGAAAGAAAATACCCAGCTGAAAAATCTGGTCACGGTGGGGGATTTTGTTTGGATCGATCCGATTCATGAAAACGAGGGGCAAATCGCCGTAATCGACGAGCGGAAAACCGTCCTTTCCCGAGCAGATAACCTCTCACGTCGCAAAGAGCAGCTCATTGCAGCAAACGTCGATCAAGTGCTCATTACCACTTCAGTTGTTTCTCCCCCTCTTAAGCCATTTTTGATCGATCGCTACATCATCGCTGCAAATAAGGGGGGAATGGATCCTGTCATCATCATCAATAAGATCGATTTGCTCGACGGAAAAAATAAACAGGATGAGCTTGCTGCTTTAGAAGAGCAGATCTATCACGAGTTGGTCTCCATCTATCAGAAGGCGGGCATTCCTACTGTTGCGACGAGCATTGAAACCGGGCAAGGAATTGAAGAATTAAAGCAGCTGATGAAAGACCGCGTATCGGTCTTCTCCGGTCAGTCTGGAGTTGGAAAATCGTCTCTCATCAATGTAGTTGCAGGGTATGAGTTGCTCACAGGGGAGATTGTCGATAGGACCCAAAAAGGGGCGCATACCACCTCTTCAGCACGCCTGCTGCCTCTAAAGTTTGGGGGTTGGTGTGTCGATACTCCAGGGATCAAGAGCTTTGGCATTTGGAAGCTCGATAAAGAGGAAGTGGAACACTATTTTGATGAGATCTTCACGTGCGGCCATGAGTGCCGTTATCCCAACTGTTCCCATCGGGGAGAAAAGGGGTGCGCAGTGGCTGTTGCCGTGGAGAAGGGGGAAATATCCCCGTTGCGCTATGCTTCCTATGAAGCTCTTTTGAGCAGTGTGGAAGAGGAACACCGAAGACGTTAAAAACTAAGGGGAAGTACATATGACCTACATCCGTTCTGTCAAAGCGATTGAAATTCTCGACTCGCGCGGGCAGCCCACCGTTGAAGTGATGATCACGACCGATCAAAATATCATGGCTAAGGCGGCAGTGCCTTCAGGAGCATCGACAGGGACACATGAAGCTGTTGAGCTACGCGATAACGACCCTAAGCGCTACCACGGAAAAGGGGTGCAACAAGCGGTAGCACATGTGAACGGGCCGCTGGCACAGATTTTGATCGGCGAACACGTCTTTGATCAGCGGCGGCTCGATATGCTGATGATCGAAAGCGATGGGACAGAAAACAAAAGCCGCTGGGGTGCAAATGCGATTTTGGGAACCTCGTTGGCATTAGCTCGAGCGGGCGCTCTATCGGCAAAAGAGCCTCTCTATCGCTACATCGGCGGCTGTAATGCGCATATTCTGCCTTGCCCCATGATGAATATCATCAACGGCGGCGCACATGCCGACAACAGCCTCGATTTTCAGGAGTTTATGATCCGACCCGTCGGCGCACCCACCTTTCAGGAAGCGATCCGTTGGGGTTCTGAGATATTCCAAACGCTTAAACAGCTGTTAAAACAGGACGGGTTTTCTACTTCTGTGGGGGATGAAGGAGGGTTTGCACCGAATCTTCCTTCCAATGAAGCGGCTTTGGATATCATGTTGCAAGCGATCGAAAAGGCGGGATACCGCCCCGGCAGCCAAGTCACTCTAGCACTCGACTGTGCTGCGACGGAATTTTACGACAAGATCAGTGGCTGTTATGTCGAGAAAAAAAAGAAGAAACAAAAGCAAGAGTTTGCAGAGAGAACAGCCGAAGAGCAGGTCGCCTATTTGAAAAAGTTGTGTGACTACTATCCGATCGACTCGATTGAAGATGGGTTGGACGAGGGCGATTGGCGCGGCTGGAAACTCCTATCACAAGCGTTAAACGATAAAATTCAAATCGTTGGGGATGATATTTTTGTCACCAACCCGCGCTATTTGAATCGTGGGATCGCAGAAGGGATTGGGAATGCGATCCTCATCAAGGTCAATCAAATTGGCACCTTGACAGAGACCCTAGAAACGATCCGCATCGCTCAAACGCATGGATACGCCGCGATCATTTCCCACCGTTCAGGAGAGACAGAAGATTCTTTCATTGCAGACATCAGCGTAGCGCTGAACACTGGGCAGATTAAAACGGGGTCGCTTTCCCGCACCGATCGGATCGTCAAATACAATCGCCTTCTCAATATCGAAGAGGGGATGGCGGGATATGGGTGTTACAAAGACAGCAACAAAAGCCGTGTCACAGCCCTCTCACCGCACAAATAGCCAGTGGGGAGCGACGTTTCTTTCCGCTTGCTTTTTTTTTGCTGCAAGAACATCGCGCCCTTTGGCGTGCTCGAGTTTCTCTTGTGCCTGCTGCTTCATCTGTTGGAGCAGCTGCCAATCTTTTTCGGTGAAGTGTTTGGGATTTTGCAGATAGGTCGTAATTGCTTCGGGTGTGGCCTCGAGGTAGTTCATTAAAGCATCGATCTGCTTCTGCATCATTTCGATGGCGATCTCTGCTTCTTTGATTCCCGCTTGCATCTTTTCGATCCGGTTGTCGACGTTGCTTTCGAGAAACATAACTACCCCCATGAGGTTTAAAGGGTTATAATAACATAGTAGACCATTTTTGTAAAGGTCCTCAAGAGGCAGTTGCAAAAGGATTTTTGAGGGTCTAGAATCGATTACCAAAATGCATTGATCCTGTAGAGATATAGCGCCCTTTCAGGGCTCGTCTCATTTGCTGTGATAAACCCAGGCCTCCGTTCGCTAACGCTCACTGCGACCTGGGCTATGAGTACCGGCCCCTTGGGCCTCACAACACGATCAATTTGTTCTGGAGCTACTGTTAGTAGCCTTATGTAGCCTGCTGCTGAGGCCCGAAGGGCCGGCCTAGTATAGCCCAGGTCGGAGCGGAGCGGAGGCCTGGGTAGAACACACGCACCCAAATGCTGAGGCCCAACGGGCCGGCATATCATTGTAGGATCTTCGAAATTGGGGATAAATTATTTTATTGTTCCTTGTCCCTAAGGTCCCTTCTTCCGCTGATCATTGCGGCTGCAAGGGCCACCACGATAAAGCCCAGCGACAGAGCGGTTGGGATTTCGATCCAGGGCTCTAGCACCATTTTGGCGCCGACAAAGCAAAGAACGGCTCCCAGTCCATAGTGCAGGTAGTGAAATAGCCCAGCTAGACCTGAGAGAGCAAAGTAGAGAGAGCGGAGCCCTAAGATGGCAAAGATGTTTGAGGTGTAGATGATGAAGGGATCAAGGGTGATCGCCATGATGGCGGGGATGGAGTCGATAGCAAAAATAACGTCGGTCATTTCAATCGCAAGAAGAACCAAGAAAAGGGGCGTCGCATACCGCTTTCCTTTTTCTACGACAAAGAAAAAGCCGTTGCGATAGGTTTCAGTAAAAGGGGCCACCTTTCGGATCAGCTTAAGAACAATATTCTCTTCCGGTTGGATCTCTTTGCTGTGGAAAAAGGCCATTTGGATCCCCGCCCAGATCAGGAAAGCGCCAAATAGGTAGAGAATCCAGTGGAAACGGTGGACGAGGGCGATCCCAAAGAAAATAAACAGGGCGCGCATGACAATCGCCCCGAGGATCCCCCAAAAGAGGACTTTGTGTTGGTATTGCTTGGGCGTTTTGAAATGCTCAAAGATGATGAGGAATACGAACAGGTTGTCGATGCTGAGCGCTTTTTCGATGAGGTAACCGGTAAAGAAATTAAGGGCTGTTGTTTCGCCCTTAAAGTAATAGAGGCCCAAATTGAAAAGCAAGGCAAGGGAGATCCACCCAGCACTGGTGTAGAGCGCCTCTTTGATCCCCATCTCTTTGCTTTCTTTGTGCAAAATAAAGAGATCGACAGCTAATAAGGCCAAGATGGAGAGATTAAAGGCTCCCCACACCCATAAGGGATATTCCATGTGCGCCTACTCTAACGCTGTTATTTAATCAGCTTTGGTGAGCAAATCCTCTTGTATCTCAAGACTTCGTTGGAAATCGTTCCGGTTTTAATGATGGCAAGGCGATGGCGGTTTTTTTTGCCGATCATTTCCATACTTAAAGTTAAAAACTCTTCATACGTGAGTTCGCGGCAAGCGTCAATCCTCTTGTCGAACCAATGGAAGTCGCCGTCGTAAGAAAAGGCGAGTTTGTTGAGGACAACGGCCATTTCTGCTGGATTTTTCGGAGGGGTAAGCAGCTCTGTCAAGATCGCTTGTTTAAATTGGTTGAATTGCTCTTCTGTAAAGGTGCGATGGAAAAGGGTTTCGTAAAACTCCTCGAGGAACAGTTCAAAACGAGCGATCAGCTCAGCTCCGTCGTGGGTATTCGACTGAACGGCAAAAAAGTTAAACAGGTGCTTTTCAAAATCTTGAGCTTGGCTGAAGGCAATATAGCCCGTTTGTTGTTTGGTGCGCAATTCGTTAAAGAAAGGCTGACGGATAGCTTGCATGAGAATTTGTTGTGCTGCACGCAGCTTAAAATCGTATGGGGGTGCTTCAATAGCGAGTAGAGCGGCATTTCCTTGAGCCTTTATTTTCGATTCATACGAATAGGGTGTATCGGGGAGGTCAATGACGATCTTTTTCCACTGCTTTTCTTTTGGATACGGTTTGCTGTTGAAAGTAGCGAGCACTTTTGCAACGAGTTCTTCTGCCTGGTTTTGTTCAATATTCCCAAAAATCATCCCTTCGCAATACGCCTCCTTGAAGAGAGATTTCACGAATTTTTGAAAGCGGGGGAAGGTAATTTTTGAGAGCAGGGAGGCGCTCGTTTTATTTGTAATATAATCTGGGAGAATGATGTCATAGAACGATTCTATAGCTTGGCTTAAAGGGGGGTTCTTTGCGGCGTTGAGATACGCTTTGTGAAGCTCCTTTTTATGGGTCATAAAGAGCTTCTCATCTGGCTGGTAAGTCGCAAGCTTTAGACAAAGGTCATCGAGAAGCCGGGGGAGTTGGTCTCCATAGCCGTCGAGTTGAATGGCAATGCCGTTTTCCTTGGGTATCAGGTTGATCTCGATCCCTGCTGAAGATGCGGTGAATGTGAGGGGAGCTAGCGTATGCTGTACCATTTGAACATAAAGATCGGCAAGCACAGTCGTTTCGTTTTTTTCAGGCTGAATGGCAGGCGTCTTCATTTGTAGCAAGAGCGTCGTAATGGGCAGGCCATAATGTTCATCAGGCGCATAATAGACAAACCCGGTGAGGTCGTCGAGAATGGGGACTGGTTCAGGGTGCAGAGTGTCATGTTCAAGGATCGGCCCTACAGATAAACTCGAAGGTAGATAGGGGTTGAGATCTGGCAAACCGATGTGCTGAGAGAGTGGTGGGTTTTTCCACTCTTGGAAGTTCTTGGCAGGAATTGGTTGCAGAGCATATTGGACTCCGAGCCAAGTTTCCGTTTTGTTTGGGATAACACCTGTGAGGCTTGCGGGGGCAAGAACAATGTAGAGGGCATTTTCAGGTGTCAGGCTTTGGAGAAGCTGTGGAAAAGCTTCTGCATCGGCATCGTGCAACATATGCGATTGTTCGGGATACGTCTCCATCCCCTCGTGAGCGATGTTGTGGGCATGCAGTTCGATCTGGTGATAGAGATTTCCGCGCAATTGATATTGGTAATTGAGTAAATGGAGCGCGCGGATCTCTTCCAACAAGGATTTGGAAATGGGTTGATTGCGTAGCACAGAAATGGCTTCAAAGCAGCTTGTGATGACGTTCTGCACTTGTTTTATACCTGTTTCTGATAGGTCTATTTGAAGGAAAATTTGCAACGTTCCAGGAATGGTATTGTCGGCTCCACAGGTGAGCCCTGTGGCAAGGTGTTGGCTTTTAAGATAAGCAAGCAAGCTCTTGTGACCTTCATGGCCAAGTAGATGGCATAAAATGTATTCTGGATGAACGTCTGAATGGATTGGCAAGTCCCAAAACAGCGTCACGGATTTAAGGTGTTTGATCGGTTCGATATAGATGAGTTGATGGTGAAGATCTTCAGGAAAAGTCGGTGGAAATGATTCTCGTGGCTGCGTGATGCGGTCGGGGATGTCTGAAAAATTTTCGGTGACCAGTTTTTTAAGCGTGTCTAGGGGTTGGGGAGAGATGATGATGAGCCGCATGATGTCGGCACTATAATGGTGCTCATACCACTGCTTTAAGTCTTCTCGAGATAAATTGTGGAGGCTCTTTTCATTTCCCATGCCAAAAGCGTGTAAGGGGTGGGTGGGTACGACGAGATCTTTTAAGACGTAGATTTCGCGCACATAGTCATTTTCTTGATTTTTTGAGAATTCTTGATCAATGGCTTTGATCTCGCTTTTCATGTCGCTCTCTTGTAAGAGGGGAGCGATAAATAGATCGGCAAAACGGGAAAGAGTTTTATCGAACGCATCGTTGTTTATGGTAAAAAGAAAACTTGTTTGGGAATCGTTTGTAAAAGCATTGGTGATCCCCCCATGGATGCCGATAAATTCGTCAAAGTCTAGCTCGTCTGGGCCACTAGCCGTACTTCTAAAGAGCATGTGTTCAAGAAAATGCGCCGTTCCAGCGGCCCCTTGTGGATCATCGAGGCTTCCTGTGAGAACAGTGAGAGCTGCAGCGGATTGGGTTGCCTCAGGGTCAGAGATGATATAAGCGGAAAGGCCATTCGGGAGGCGTATTTTGGCTGTTGAGCAAGCCTGATATGAGGGGGTTAATATTTTTGTCTGTGCTTTTTCCTCAAAGTGGAAGAGTCCCGGGGTGTCGTTGGCAAATGTTGTCGCGTTCAAGACTAGGAGAATCAAGAGTGTATTAAGCAATGTTTTCATTTTTTGTCTCGTTGTGTAATTAAAGTATTGTAGTCTGACACGACTTTTTCCCAAATCCATTGGGCGCGTTGCGTGCGTCGTTCTTTTTTATCTTGTGTATCACTGCCAGGAAAATGGTGCATATCGATTTCTGGACCAAAGACAAGATGGATGGGTGTGCAATGCGCATGGCGCCTTTCCCCTAATGAGCTTTCCACGCTGGACGGAGGGGGAAGTAGATCGTATGTCGACAAGGCCAATGTATGAAAGTGCGTCGACGGAGTGGCCTGACTTGCCATGAGAAGAAACATCTCGAGGCTTTGAGGATCGAAAGGGGCGATCTCAATGCGTCCGGAATCATCTTTCCGATCGCGCCCCCCGCTTGGAGCGACGTAGATGCATTTTCCCCCTTCGTTGAGGAGCTGCACCATTTGTTTCATCGTTTTTTGGTTGTATTTTAGCTTTTCCTCTTTTTCCTCAGGGGGGTGCTCCATGTGCCGTTTTGAGTAGATGCAAAGGAGGTTTCGCCCTTTGCTAAAAGGAACGGCAAGTGGGTCGGTCGTCACGCGATGTCCTGCGACAAAAATCATTTCCTCAGCAAGTTTTGGGTGTGTTTTTTCAATCAGCAAACTGATCGCTTGCGGATCGGGCTCCGTTTGGTGATTGGACAACAAAATGACGTTGTCGCCACGATCCAGGGCGGCTTGGATCTGATTGAGGTGTTGACTGCCGTTTAGAGAAGAACGGGTGAAATCGATGAGGGGGCGGATCAGGTTTAATCCGAAGGCGTAGTAGTTGACGGGCTTTGTCATCCTGTGGTGGTACGGCTCAAAGTGATAGGGGTGTTTAAGCTGTTCGATCACCAGGTCGAGGAACTGGTTGAGGATGGGCGAGACGCTAGTCGGCACGAAGTGGTTTTCTTGGATGGCCTCTTCGTAACTGAGGTAGAAATTGTGCAGCATCGAAGCGAGCGCTTGAGAAAGCGCGCCCTGTTCCTTTGCTTGTTGCAGTTTTTGAAAGTGGTCGCTCATCTACGCTTCAATCGGCTGTCCATTCGTTGTCGAATAGAAATGAAAGTCGTTTACATGCATATTGTCGTCGATGCTAAACTCGAGATGGGCATTCATTTCGTCTGCGAGCTTAAATAGATAATCGCGGTCGATCACCTTGAGGTAGTGGTCTAATTCTGGGTGGACGGCCAATTTCAGCGCAAACTGCTGTTGGCAGTTGATGATCTTTTTCAAAGCTCTTTCGATTTCGATCGAAACGCTCTCGTTTGTTTTGATGATCCCCGTCGATAAGCAATAAGGACAGCCCGTAAAGACCGTTTGGGCAAGCGATCCCCGATTGCGCTGGCGCGTCATCTCGACGAGTCCAAATTCGCTCATGCCGAGGATGGTGCATTTCGCAGAATCGTCTTTCATGCAATCTTTCAATTTGTCCAAAACGCGGCGCTGGTTCTTTTTTAAGCGCATGTCGATGAAGTCGCAGATGATGAGTCCGCCAATATTGCGTAAACGAACGTGCCTAGCGATCTCTTCAGCAGCTTCCAGGTTGATCCGGACGAGCGATTCCTCCACATCCGTTCTTGCGCCGCTGCTTCTGCCAGAGTTGACGTCGATCGTGTGCATCGCTTCTGTCCGGTCGAAGAAGAGGTAGCCTCCGCTCGGCAGCCAGATCTTGCGGCGCAGCGTTTTTTCGATCTCTTTTTCCACGTTGAACCGTTCAAACATCGGGATTTTATCGCGGTAGTATTCGATTTTTAAAGGGTGCTCTTCCGCATAACGGCTGTAGATCCGTTTGCACGCCTGGTACGTTTCGTAGTCGTCGATCAATAAGCGGTCAAAGCGGCGGTCGACGGCAGTGATGACGGCTTTTTTGATCAGGTCAGATTCTTCGTAGAGAAGCGTTGGCTCTGACGATTTGTTGAAGTTTTCAACGATCTGCTGCCAGCTATTCAACAGGTCGTGCGCTTCGGCGATGAGCATCTCTTGCGTTGCGATGCAGCTCGCAGTTCTGCAGATCAATCCCATGTCTTTTGGCATTTCGAAGGCTCGGATGAGCTTTTTTAGCCGGTCCCGCGCGTTTCGATCTTCGATTTTTCGGGAGACACCACGGTGGGAGGAGTTTGGGAGCAGCACCAAGTAACGCCCAGCGATCGAGATGTTAGAGGTGAGGCGCGCTCCTTTGGATCCGATCGGTTCTTTGACGACCTGGACGATCACAGGCTGGTCGATTTTCATGACCTGTTGGATGTCGACATTGTCTTGCTTTTTCTTCGATTCTTTTGGTGGCGGTACGTCGAGGTCGAAGTCCATGTCGTACACTTCTTCGAATTTTTTCGTATTTTCGATGATGTCGGAGATATGGATAAAGCCATTTTCCCCCTCATTGATATCGATGAAGGCAGATTGGATGTTGTGGAGAATATTGGTGACCTTGCCGCGGTAGATATTTCCAGTGAGTTGCCGCTCTTTTTTTCTTTCGATGATCAGATCGTGGAGCTGGCCGTTTTTCAGATGGGCGTACCGCACCTCTTTTGATTCAATATTGAGTAGAATTTCCTGCATAGTGTCCTTGTTAGTGAAGCACCATTGTAAGGAAATCTCGAGATGTTTGCCACACAAAAATTCATGCCCGAACGGGCTGATCACCACTGAGCGTGGAGAAAGCACACCATTCCCCGCGCTCAGTGGTAAAGAGTTAGTTGTCCGGTTTCTCTTTTTTGAGGTCTTTTAAAATTTGATGGAAGTACTCGATCAGCTTGGCCAGGTTGTCGATTTCACTCACTGCGCTTTTGACCTTGGCTTGAGGAGTACCCGGGAGCTCCGCTTGAACGACACACCGTTGTTTGGCCTCTTCGCAGAGGGCCTGGAAGCGTTCTAACGATTGGAGCCTCTTTTTCTGATGGGCAGGGTCAAGGACGAGCCACTCATCCGTTTGAAAGGGGGTGGGGATTAAAAGCTCAAATTTTGGCTCCCCCCGCACCTGGTCTTCCACGTGTGGAAACGCCTCGGTAAAGCGGATGATCCACAGGGTCTTAAGACCCGCAATTTCATGGCTATAATGGGCTGTGGCCATAGAACACACCTCCCCATTCTCTCAAATGTATTATAACAGATTTTAAAAAAAAGCGCAAACCACATCTGTGCTAGCGGGAAATTCTCTCTCGGGAATTACCCTGACAAATTAAGCCATTTTTGGTAGAATGGGGCCGAAGCAGGCAAGAGGATTTTATGCAGGCAAATTTTCCTTTAGATGGAAGGTCTTCTAAGGCTCCAGGAGAAGAACATCCCAATATGGATGTCACTAGAGTAACAGATGTCAAAGGTCAAGAGCCACCTTCTAAAAAGGCTATTCTTAATCAAGCAAAAGAAATATTGAGTCAATCACTCTATCCCATTCTCAACCAAAAAGATCTTTCTAGCGTAAAAGAAAAATGTCAGAAGATTCTACTGAATAATCTAGACCAGGCGCACCAACTAAATGATGTAAATAAAATAGCCAAACTCATCTTCCAAAAATATATAGACGATGCGATTAATGCTGTTCTTCCAACAATCTATGAGAAATGTCCTAGCGCCCATCACCTAGAAAATATTGAAGCTGAGATTAGAGAGAAATGTCACGTCCGCTCCCGCATGTATCATTGCATAGCAATTAAGCAACCAATTATAGCTGTCATAAAAGACCAGTTTCCTGATTTGGATTGCAGTGCCCGAATCAATCTAGCTGCAGTAGAATGAAACAGCATTTACAGCAACCTGTGACAACTCTACAGAAGACGCCTCAGTCTTTTTTTCACTTCCTCCGCAGCAACTGTTTCGTTAGTGGTTCCTTTAACGGGTTCATTGCCACTAAGTTTTGATGTCATCGTATCTCCCTCTAATCTTTATCTAAAAATTATTATATAATTAAAAAAAATATGATAAATAATTTAATATAAAATCAATATAATTTTTTGTTAAATTGTTTATCTATATTTTCAGTCGAAAATCCAGCTTGCGACCCCGCACCGCTAAAACACTAAAATCCCGCATAGCGGGAAGGGCCCCCTAGAAAATAGTAGATCAAAAATGGGGAAACCGGTTAAACTGCACCGTGTATCAAGAGGAACCGGTAGTGACGGAAGAGCGTTTTAAAATTTATGTTGAACAACTTCGGGATGGGGGAACAGAAAAGCTAAAAGAGGAGCTTTCACCCGAGTTCATCGACGTCTCCGAAAAAGATCTGAAATTCGTCGATCCTGTTCACGTAGAGGGAGAAGCGTATCTTGCCGATGATGACCTGGTCTTGCTCTTGAACTGTACGACTTTTGCGACCATGCCATGTGCGATTTGCAATGAACCGACCAAGCACACCATCGTCGTCAAAGGTGATTACCAGATGGTGCCGCTCAAAGAAATTAAGAGCGGAGTATTTGATTTTAAAGACCTCTTGCGCGAAGCGATTTTGTTAGAAACGCCAAAACACACCGAATGCCATCAGGGCAAGTGTCCGCAGCGCGCACAGATACAACAGTATATAAAAAACACAAAATCGGACGGAAAGGAAGATACCTATCATCCCTTTGCCGATCTCGATAAGCATCTTAAGTAAGGAGACTTCAGTCATGGCAGTACCACGTAACCGCTTGTCAAATGCGCGCAAAAACAATAAACGTTCGCATCATGCCAAAAAGCCAAAACTCGTTTTGAGCTGCTCTGCTTGTGGGAAAGCACGCTTGCCTCATACCGCCTGCGTTCATTGCGGGGTTTACGGCGAACACACTCTCGCAAAAGCGGCCTCATAACCCTGTAAGCCGGCGGCAGCTGTGCGCATCGGTATCGATTTAATGGGGGGCGATACGCCTCCTACCCATCTCTTTGAGGGGGTTTACTCCGCTGCTGCTGAGCTTGAGCCTTCCCATACCCTTGTCCTCTATGCGACCCCTAATGTCATTGGGAAGATCGCTCCTCGTTGCCAAAAAAATTCTCGTTCCGCCCAGATCGAATGCGTCCCTTGCCCCGATGTGATCGAAATGGAAGAAGAGCCTGTTGCTTCCGTCAAAAGAAAGCCCCAAGCCTCGCTTGTTGTAGGATTGGAAGCACTTGCCAACCGTACTATCGACGGGTTTGTTTCCTGTGGAAATACAGGTGCGCTCGTCGCTGCTGCCGTTCTTCATTTGAATAAATTCCCAAAAGTACTCCGTCCTGCATTGGTTGCAACACTTCCCAGCGAAAAGGGGCCTGTCGTCGTGATTGATGTCGGGGGCTCAACCACCAGCAAGGCGCGCCACCTCATCCAGTTTGCTCTCTTAGGTTCCGTCTATCAACAGGCGATCTACCAAGTGCAAAGACCCCGAGTTGGCCTATTGAATATCGGAGTAGAGTCCAAGAAAGGGCGTGAGGAGATCCAGGCAGCCTACCATCAGCTAGAAGCCCTTTCTCATCAAGAGAACCGAATCATCTTTGCTGGCAATGTGGAAGGGCGCGATATCTTTAAAGGCGATGTCGACGTGATTGTGACAGACGGGTTTACCGGCAATGTCCTCCTGAAAACAGCCGAGGGTACAGCCGCATTTGTCTTCGACGTGCTCAAAGCCAACCGCCCCTCAGACCCCACAACCGCCACCCTTGGCAAGCAGCTCTGCGATGAGCAACAATGCGGCGCCCTCCTCTGTGGCGTCGACCGTCTTGTCATGAAAGTCCACGGCAACGCCACCCCCCAAACCCTCCACCGCGCCCTCCTCAAAGCCGCCGCCTGCATTCAATCTGATTGCATCTCCCAGATGGCCTCCTTATACACGCGTTGATTGTTTCGACTTGGGATCCTATTAGACGTAATGAAAGTCTGATTCTAAAAACTCTACTTTCTTGAACTTTGCTGCAAGCCTCTCTATTAAACTCGTATCCTTAGAGAAGACTTGCCAAAAGCTGCTATCAATCATTTCAATAACGATATCACAAGTTTCGTACATTTCTTCATCGTTCTCATATCGGACAAGCAATTTCATATTTCTACAACCTATAATAAGGATATCTATTACCTGATCAAATTTCTTTGCCAATTTATTAAGGCTTTTCCATGTTAAATCGTATCCATGTTCACCTTCTCGAACTTGATTTTCAGACAAGCTAGTCAATTTCTCATCACCAAAATCTCCAGTTGCCTCAATAAATTGAATAGACCAATGCAACTGACTTCCGTTGGGAATCTCTTCAAGAATATCTAGTAGCTCAACGCTTACAACTCGATCGATTGTGTCTAATATTCTTATGCCCTTAGTCTTCATAACATGTACCTCCACTCTGGAACTGGTTCAGCGCTTCCTCTTATCGGAGTCCCGCCCGTTGGGTTTGGTTTATATTTATGCTGATGAGGATTAGTGTGGTTTTCAGGATATCCGTGGTCAGTAAAATCGATAAGTCGAACTGGAACGCCATCGTAACCAAACTCTCTTGCTTGAGGGTACTTTCCACTTCTTCCATCACGAGTACCAAGCTGGGTATGTGGTACATCGGTATCGGGAATAGGAACACCACCGGGCTTAGTTATTGGCAATGGCCGGAGAGGTGAATATGTACCAGTAGTTTGTTGGGTTCCTTTTCTTTTTCCTTTTGGCCTTGCTTCAGCCTCACCTTGTTCGACGGCGTTGTGATAACGTTGGTTGTCTATTAAAGAGTCAATTCCTTCGCAAATTTCATTAATGCCCCAGATGGCTCCACCGGTCAAAATGGAGCCAATAATTGCATCGGCAGCAACAAGTTCAACCGTTGCTACAAGGCCAGCAGTGCTAGCTCCAAAGATGCCGTATAAAACCGGAATAAAAATAAGACTTCCATCGGGATCGGTATAGCGGAACGGATTATTAAAGTTGAATTGATAGAGGTTGCTGCTATTGGCAAAGCCTGCGGGATCAATGGACAACCATCTGCCAAGGCTTGGGTCGTAGTGGCGTTGGCCAAAGTCGATTAGGTTCAAGTCGGCATCCAGGCGTTTGGAGGCGTACTGCCAAGGGTTATAAGGAGCGTTATTTGCAATTTGTTGTTCACCAAAGGCAGAAAAGTTATAGGTAACAGCAAGAGAGCTGGTTGAAGGATCAACAAGTCCCCGGATATTTCTCTGACAGTCAAGAAGAGGCGCGTAGAGTTGGTTGTCGAGTTCGATAGCGATCGTAGCTGGTATTTGAGGGTGTGCGCCGATCCCTAAAATGCGCAATTGTTCAATGACACCAGCTAGCGTGATTGTCCCAATGTCATGATCGCCATCATAAAGGATGCATTCACATTTTTCTTCCTTCCACTCACTGTCAGATAGGCTATAGAGCCTTTTTGCAACGCGTCTTCCTAAAGGATCGTAGGCATAGCAAACTTTTTTGTCTCCGCTCATTGCCTCGACGAGGCGGTTAAGAGGATCATAGGTGAAAATTTCTTCAGTTGATTTATTGATTAAATTGCCTCTGAGATCATATGCACATGCTAACGCATCGGAAGGAGTTCTTTCATCTAGTGCATTATAGAAATATGAAAACTCATTTTCCTTTACACGGTTGTAAGTAGAATCATAGCCGTAGGCGTGTTCTGGTTCTTGCGTCAATTGCGAAAGGTCATCGTAGGCGAAGTGCTGATCGACACCATTTATAGTGGTTTTCGTCAAATTGCCAACCTCGTCAAACATGCAATTTTGTGTAAAATAGGCACCTGAAATGCTGCAGGCTCTTCCCAAGAGATCTGTTCCGTATCGTACAGTGCCAAGATTTGCAATCAGGCTTTCGGTCATCAAATATCCGCTTTTGTCATAGCTTTCATATCGATGAGTATATAAAGCTTTTCCTGTGGCATCGACTCTTGTAATACTGTTCAGGTAACAGGGATTTCTTTCATAAAAAACACCACTTCCATCTGGTAGTGTGAGCGAGAGGGGCCGTTGCAGACGGTCAAACGATTTTTTTATCGAAAAAGGTTTACAATCGGGATTAAAAAATTGTTCAACAAGGACGTTCCCATGCGCATCGAGAGTGCGTTCAATTGTCACCTTTCGCAATTCGTCTGTGGCAGACAGCAAGTGCCCTTGCAAGTTATGTTTAAAGGAGTGGTTGATTTCTCCATTAGAGGACGATAAGGAAGCTATATTGCCAAGACCATCGTAGGCATAGGTAAGGACCACCCTGTCTGGCAATGTTTTTGTCTCTAACCGCCCACCCGGTGTATAGGTAAACTCTGTAAGTCTAGCCTCTGGGGTTCCAAAGGCGCGGGTAAAGCTCTTCAAACGATTGGGGTTTTCATAAACATAACTGGTGACTTTCGTATCCAAGAGGTCTTTCCCTAGGTAAGTTTGCACGTTGCGCTGCAAGAGATTCCCGCACGGGTCATACTCCCTCTCTTCTGAGGCAATCACTTCTTGAAAGTCATTCCAAATTGAAGACTTGACTACCTGGCCGTAGACGTCATGCATTTCAATAGTCGATATGCGTTTTGGATCGGTAACAGTGCGTTTTAAAACAAGCTGCCCAAAAGGATTTAATGCTTGCTCATCGTATTGAGTAGTTGTCTGGTTGCCAAAGGCGTCAGTATGGCTAATTTGTCTGTTGTGGGAATCATAAGCAAACAACTCTTTGACGATTTGACCATTAATTTCACTTTGAATTTCTTCCACATTGCCATCTGCATCATAGGCGAAAAATACCTGGCTTAATAGCGTCCCATCTGCAGATGTCCTTCTCTTTTCAAGCACCCTTCCTAAAAGGTCGCGTCTAAAGTACGTATAAAGGGAGTTTTCGCCATTTTCTTCACAAAGGGACGCTACATTTCCCAATGCATCGTAAGAAGTTAAAGTGACACAACCACATTTCTCTTCACGGATTTTTCTTCCAGCCCCATCAAAGAAAAACTGGGTTAAATGCCCCTCTTTATCAAAGCTACGGACCAAATTTTTTCCCTGATACTCAAAGACTTCTCTTGCTAGGAGTCGCCCTTGATATAGATATTGTTTGCAAGTTACTTGACCTAAAGGATTGTACTCGTAATTGATAGTCAATCCATCTGCATCAGTCTCACTTTGCAAAAAGCCAAAAGGGGTGTAATGATACGTTTTACGGCTATTGTCCGGATAACAGATTTCGGTTAGAGAATCATAAAGGTTATAGCGGAAAGTTGTTGCTTGAGCGTTTGCATCAATCGCAACGATTTTTCTTCCCAGAGGGTCATATTCGGCTCTATCGACTACCTGTAACTCTTTTCCATCGCGTGTAAAGATGGAAGGTGAAATCACTTCTGTAGCTATATCCAACACACGATCATAAGTAAATGTCGTCTTTAATTTATTGTGATCTACCTGACTTTGTATGCGGTCTTTGTGGTCGTACTCATATTGATTAGCGCGTTCAATCCCATCAGATCCACTTTCTTTGGATAAAGCGATGCGACCTTTAGGATCGTACTCAGCTTGCCTGCGCAGATTTTTCGAAAAGTTTGTTCTAGTTTTTTCATGACCAAATGCATCGTAGGTATAGAGAGCTTCTTGACCTAAGGCATTTGTTTCCGAAAGTAAATCGCCACGTTCGTTATATTTCTTATGGATGGTATAGGCGAGTTGCCCATCTGCTCCATACACATGCTCATGGCTTATATTACCATGCAGATCATATTCTAGCTTTGTGAGCTTAAGCAGTTTTTCTTCGCCATTTTCAAGGTATTTTTCCTCAATCCATTCGGGCATGTGCAGTTGAGGGGCTTGCTGCCGCAAAACGTAACGCGTTAATGTCCGTGCCGTAACTCCCGACAGATCCTCTTTGCTATCAGCTATTCCGTCGTCACTGATCTCAAGGGTTAAGTTATTTGCATCATCATATTCGTAAAATTCGCGAATCAAACAGAGTCCATTTTTTGTTTTCGTCAACCGCGATACAAGCAAATTTGACTTTGGCAGGTATGCATAACAAACAACTTTTCCGCTGCTAAATTCTTCGCTTAAAAGCAAATTGCGACCATCTGTAGAATACGTACGCAATGTTGTATCGCTTTCAATTAACCCGTGTCCTGTGAGACCCCCTCTTAATGTCTCTACAGTAGGATTTCCAAATAAGTCGTATTCAAAACTCTTTTCCGATAACAAATGCCCTTGACCGTCTGTCATTCGAACGGCTTTTAACCATTGGTTGGGATGCCAATCAAATGTTTTGATTTTAACCAGGGTATTTTTCTCATCGAAATATTTAATGCTTTTGAAAAGCAAATTGGCGCTAAATTCGTAAAGTATCTTAGTGCCATCAAAGCCCTTGACTACTGTGCTGCCACCTTGTTTTCCAGGTATTACGGGATTGTATTGCAAGGTATAAACAGAGTGAAATTTTTCCGTATTACTTGGTAGAAAGAGCTCTGTAACAAGAGAACGGGGCTGTTTTTTGTCTGTCTTGCGCGGGTGCAAATATTTGCATTTGAAAATCTGAGATTTTCCCATGAAACTAGACAACCACGAGCTTTTATGGTCAGGGGCGTCCTCATATGAGATCTTTTCGTCGCGAAAAAACGGGGAGCTTACTTGTTGGCATCGGAGCGGGTAGAGGAGATCAACACAGCGTTCTTGATAGCGCTCCTTAAAATACCCAGCTGTTTCATGAACAAATGTTGTGCGAGCTCCGTTTCCTGTAGAGGAATTGCCGTTTTTAGTAAAAGGGGAGCTGTTCATGTCCAGGCTTGCATAAACATAACGCTCTTGCGGGTCTAAACTCTCAACTTTTGAGACCTGCCCTTCTTTGCTATATTTGTAACGAAGGATCTTGCCGTTGGGCAAGACTTCCTTATCAAGAAGGCAGTTCAGACAGTTATACGAGAGTCTACCATGGGTCAAGATGACCTTGTGCCAGCAGAAATAGAAGCGTTCAGTCCCGTCGGGGGCACGTAGAACTACATCACATCCCTTGTGTTCTGGAACAAACTCGTTGCTTTTAAGCAAAATAACCGTATTGCGGGGATCGTACTTGCCGCTTGGAAGAGCGCCTAACCCATTGCAAATCCCCCAAGGCTCTGCTTTTAATAAAGTGTTTCCATGTTTAAGCTCATACGTTAACACAGAGCCATTGGGATCGGCTACACATACTTGTGTGCTTTTAATAGGCATTCCAAATAGGGTTTCATTTTTGATGAATACATTTAAACGTGTGTGTGGGAAATATACCCAACCTGCATAGCTGCTTTTTGATGGGTGGATTTGTCCCGTTTTTTCATTTAAGGCTCTATACTGAGGAAGAAAAATGCGCTCTAAAGCGATGCTTTGAGCTCCTTTTGCGACCAAATCTGTTTGTCTCAAGAATATCTGTCCGCTCAAAGGATTGAGCACATTGCCAATGAGGAAATCCTTCGATTCACTCATATTGACAATCTGCTCTGGTTCAGAATCGAAAAGATCGCTTAATGACTCTTGTCCGAATACACATGCTGAGCAGACAAAAAATGAAAGAAGACAACAAATAATCTGATTCATAATAAACTCTCTAAAGTAGAATAAAACAAATGCTATAGAGGTGAGTGTGTATTGAAACAAGTCTTGTTGTCAAGTTCCGATGTCGCCCATTTTGCCTCTCGGACGAGAATGATGGGCATTGACGAGGGGATGGGGTGAATTACGAAGGATGAAGCTGTTCTATTTCTTCGGGGGTGAGAAAACTGTTTGCTAGATTCCACAGCTCTAGAAACTTTTTCGGTTGTGCAAGCCTGATATCAGTCAAAAAGGCGCACTTATCGGAAAAATTCATCTGGGGAAAAAGAACCTGCACCATCTCGACTAGTTCTTTCACTGTCATGATCGCATAGGTGGGATGTTCAATTGCGCGCAGCTCTTCGTCTGTGCAAAGCCGTTGCAGCTCTGGCAAAAGTTTGGTTTCTTCTTCATGCAGATGCAGCAAGTTGTCACCCACAAATTTGCGAAACGCAAGATAGAATTGGTAGCCTGCTTCCACCCGATCCGGGCTTCTCTTAATGGCCTCAAGTAGATCCTGCAGGTCCTTTAGAGCCTCTTCTTGATGCGCATGATCCTCGTGGGCTTCGTGATGGATCGTTGAGCCTTTCCTTTCCAAAAGGGGATGAAAATTCTGCTCCTCGTGATGGGCATGCCCCTCTAACATTTCCTTGACGAGCTGCCATTCTCTTTGAACGCATTTAAGCGCCTCATCATCCGTAAAATCTGCCTTGGCAATCACCCGTTCCAGCTCGCTTAAAGCAAAGCTGACGTACTTGTGCTCCCGATACAGCTTGACCCGCATGCAAGACCTTTCCCAATGACTTTTCTTCCCTGGATAAAATAAGGGCAAAAGCAACCCTTTTGCCCTCTAGAATGCTGCTTCAGCGATCGTTAGATCTTGCTCGCCCCTTGAGCAGCTTGTTGGCCAAGAGCGACTAGCTGATCATCATTGAGTCCAAGCTCAGCCGCAAGCCGTGCGATTTCTTCATCATCCTCGTCATCTTCTTGGTCGAGTTGCTTTATTTGACCTTGGATGCCTTGTAGCTGCTGTTGGAGCTGGAAGATTTCAGTAGATAGTTTTGCTACTTTGGCTTGCTCAGCAGCAATTGTTCCTCGTGCAGCAGCCATTGTGGTTTTGCCTGAAGCTATTTTGGCTTGACAGTCGGCAATTATGGCCTGACTGGCGGCAATTTTGGCTTGACAGTCGGCAATGTTTTTCTCTGCAGTGGTTTTGATGCGGAGTCCTTCTGCTTCTTGTCTTTTTAACTCTTCGCTTCTATCGACCAGTTTTGATATCTCTTCTCTTGCTTTTGTTAGGGTTCCATCATCTTTCCGGGAGACAATGAGCTCCCCGTTGTAGCCGGTTAAGGTTGTCACACCTGCTGATTTGCCTGTAAACATGGTTTTCTCCTTTGTAAATAGAGGGTTTGGACACAAGTAGTGCCAAACCGCGCTGATCATATCTTTTTAACGTTTTTTTTGTCAAGTTTTTTAATTAAAAAAAGATAATTTGCTTTAAATTATTTATTATTATAAAATCATATTAGATAGGCATGTATAATAGACTATTGAGGTGTCTATGATTGGCAGTAGTATGCCAGAGTATTCAGGATCTGGTCCTTTTGACCCTCAACGAGGGGATCATGTTCAGAAACCAGCTGATCAGCAGCCAGCATCCGATCAACCGGCAGAACAGCAGCCTTCAGTTGGCGATGCAAATGCGGTCGTGGCGGATCAAGGGGAAGCTGTAGCCCCACAGGAAAAGGGAACGGGTGGAGGGGGGCAGATTCCAATTAAAAACGGACATGTTGCAGTTATGACACCGGGTCAAGGCAGTGTCCCTCAGGATCCCGCTACCGCTGCTAAAATGGCGCAGATTCAAGCCTTAATGGCAAAGAAACAGGCGCGAGAAGCTGCCCGCGCTGGTTTACAACAAGCTGCTGCTCAAGTTTCCAGTAATATTGATGCCAAGCAAAAAGAAATGGATCAGGGAAAGGAGACGATTGCAGCAGCAGAGAAAATGTTTGATTCTGCAGAGAAAATCGTAGGCACTGAACAAAAGGTCGCTGACACACAGCAAAAGGCCGTTGATACAAAGCAGAAAATTGCCTCTACCGAGGACACCATTGCCAAATCTGGCGCAAAGATTGCGCAAGTTGCATCAAAAGAGCGGAGCTCTGTAGATCATGACGTTTTACAGCATGTTGCAAAAACTACGCTGACAGCATATAAGAATGGCAAAGCAGTCGCTCTTGATGCAAATAATTTTAAGCAGCACGCAAATGACACGTTCATAGCTAAATTCGATAAGACAGCGAATAGGTGGGACTTTCAATGGGACATGAACAATAAAGAACACAAAAAAATTATAAATGATCCCGCAAAGTTAGCCGCTTTGCATAAGGCATTTGCCCACCCACATAATCCAGGGGCACCCGTTAGCCATTCGCATACTGTTTTAAGTAGCAATGAATTTAAGAAAGCATTAATGCTTCAATTGGCTTTGACTTTTCCAGGGATGAAAATGCACGAAGAAGAAGAAAAGAAAAAAGAAGCGCATGAAAAAGAAGCTCATCCCGCTCATCTTGGCCATGCGGAACATGCTGAAAGGCACCATAAAAAGACAGAGGCAGATGCGACACTCAAAGAAACCATTTTGGAGAAGTCTAATTGGCAGAGAGAAAGAGATCAAATGGAACTAAAGGCACGTGGTGAGCAGGAAAAGAGAATTAGAGAAGCGATGAAAAAAGAGGATATGGAATACCACGAAAACGTCGATGCAGATAAGAGAGAACAGGTGAGGGAAATTCAAGATCCCACCTCGATCCCTCACACGCCTACGGAAGATCCCCTCCACCCCACAGACCTCAGCACATAGCCGTTAGGCTTGTGCGGGCGACCATGTATCTTTAAAACTAGTGTTTTCACGCACGGAGTCGTAAGCAGAGTGAGAGAGAGCCTCTTGCACTTGGGACTGATAGTCAGAGCCAAATTGAGAGGCGGTGAAGAGCCAGCCACCTGCAAGATGGGGCTGATTGAGATGGGCAAAGGCCTTTGAATTTAAAAGGGCTGTTTCAAACGTGGGTTTAAGCGCATAGATATCGCGAGCGTACTTCGATATAAGTTCATAATTGCATTTCTCATAGGCTAATTGGCACAAGATCACCTTACCCTCTTGAAGGGAATCGTGATTGGCGCTTAGAAGCAGGTCATAGGCCTTGTTTCTGTCGTTTTGTTGGAAGTAGATTTTGGCCAAGGCTTCTTTGGCGCCATTGCTGATATAGCTGTCCTTTGATTTGAGGAGCTTTTGGAAAATGCGCTTAGCCTCTTCGAAGTTTTCCCCTTTCTCAGCTTCTATGCCTCTCATGTACGTACTAAACTGGGAAGGCCTGTCGTCAGTAACGCGCTGAGAGTGTGAGCCTTGCATGCTGTTGTACCATAAGATGAGCAAGAGTCCGGCAAAAAAGTAATAGCCCCAGAAGAATAAGTAGGGGATCAACAGGCAAGTGCTCACGGACCCAAGGATGGGCATCATTTTATCAGCGCGTTCTCCAAATAGCTTTTCCAAGGCAAAGTACACAATTTTGCTTCCGTCTAAAGGCGGCAGAGGGACAAGGTTAAAAAGAACCCAGATGATATTTAGGCGCATCGTGATGTAAAGCGCATACTGGATATAAGGTGAAGAGGCAAACACGCCTGAATGCAATAGATAGTACGATAAAGCAATCAAGACGGATTGAAACAATGGCCCGTTTAGAGTAATCAGAAACTGTTGCGTTCGCGTCATGCCGACCGGGCTGTAAGAGGCGCAACCTCCAAAAGCTTCCAATGTAACCGCAGATGGCGCGCCAAAGTAGACAGCCGTTAGAGCATGCCCATATTCGTGAACCAAAAGACTCACAAACATCACCAGCCCCACAATCACGCCCTCAATAGAGAGATCGCGATAAATGTCAGTGAAAAATAGGAAAAAAATCCAAAAAATTGGCTGTATCCGAACAGGAATATTCAAAAAAGTAAACGCAATCATTCTAGAATCATCTCCGGCGTCACAATGGGAACTAAAGCAATCATAGATAAACCTCGCTAAAAACTCAAACTAGACCGCTGTTTGCAGATTCTGTGTTCTTTGATAACCTTTAATTATTTCGCCCGCCTCCTCAATTGCGTCTCGCAACGCTTTTTTGAGGGATTGATCGATCTCAATTTGCAGTACTCTACAGGCTTCAATATTTTCTGTAGACAAAGCGAGCGGCAAGCGATGAACCGGCCACCCTGGGGGCGACTGTGTAGGCTTTGTCCTAATCCAGGTTTCAATCGCTGCTTTTTCATAGAAGACTGGTTCATCGTCTACATCACAGCTTCCTTTGGGGGTAACGATAAAGCGGATAGGTTTGTTGGTGATCGTACACTTTTGGCGCTCAAACACTGGATCGTTACAAAACATTGGATCTATTTCCTGAACTTTTGAAATATCACTCAATTGTTCAGTTAATTCTTGTCTCCAATTTAATGCAAAAGTTAATCCATCCTCTAGGCTGGGTCTTCCGTTGCTTGTTGTCGGGGATGCGCTCGCAATCGGTGGTGCGGCTCCTTGCTCTGATAATGCTCCCTGAGCGATATGTAGATTAATTGGTCCACGAAGTCTCTCTCTCATAGTTGCCCTAGATAATGCTTGACGTTCGCTGATTTTCTTTCGAATACGGTCATATAAAGCCTGTGCTGCTGGAGGCATGCTTGCGCGCTCGCTATTGGAAATCATTGTAGCTTCTTCAGCAGAATCAACACGATTTGCAACATTTTCAGGAGCGAGAATAGCCTCTGCCACATCGATAAAAGTCGTCAAGAAGATGGCGAGCAGCAGCTTATCACTCACACGCCCAAGGCAATTAATCTCCATGTTGGGGAATAAGATCGACAATCCCAGGTATGTGATCCATAGATTTTTCGATATGGGTCTTGAACAGTTGTCCCAGCGTGATGAGCTGTTGGATTGGATTGCAACTTCTGTTTGTTGGTTGCGCAGGACATTATTAGCGGATGACGAAATTCTCTTCAACATGGAGCTAATGAAACTACCAATTTTGGGAGATGCATACAGGACTCCCACAATGGCCATATTCACTGCAAATTTACGTCCGAGAGATGCCCAATCTGTACTTTCCATGAAAATACAAGCTTTATTTCTGATGTCGCCACAGTTATGCATGCTAATCTCCTTTTATGTAATCGCTGCTGGGCCGCTGCTGCGTTTGGGTCATGATTGATCTGCGCTTGAAAGAGCTGGCTGGCTTGTAGGTAGTCATCAAGGAGATTATCATGATATGCCAAGCGTGCATTGATTATTGCCTGTATTCCAGAACAGGGCTATTTAAAAAAGTGAACTCAATCATTTTAAAATCAACTCCGGTAGCAAAGATACCCTGGAGGGTCATTTTTTCGATAGATCTAATATAAGCTTTGTTAAGATGGAAATGAAGTAGCCGTACATGTTTACGGGGTACCTCTGCGAAATATGACTAAGAAGAGGAGTTTCAAGAGATCGGTATTCTCTTTGGCGTTAAAACCCTGTGGAAAATTTATGTATATCTCTTGATCCTTTGGAAAAAGGCTCTAAATTTGTATGCAATCGCCGTAATGATAGCTACAATAGGCGCAACAAACTTTTTAAGGAGAACTACAAAGAAAATACCCCTGACAACGTTGAGGCCAAAGGCAAGGTCGGATGCATCATAATCAGCCACCTTATCTCCTGGCTTGAAATCGTCGTAGGCGTAACCTGGATCAAAACTGAATGCTTTCAGCATTATACCCAAATCGCCACCAAAAGGTACATAAGATGACTTTTTGCAAACCCAAGTGAAATGTTCGTATCCCTCCCTTCCAAGGCGTATAGCAACTGAATTTACATACTCATCTCCTTTGCTGTTAGTTATTTCTGTTGCCCAATAAAGAGTCTTTGTTGACTTACTCAATGTGGGTATTAGAAGCCATCCTTTAGTTTGTATTTCGGGCAATCCCTGTTTTTGGGGGCAAGGTCAATCGATTTACACCTTTCAAAAATCTTTTTTCTATACCCGCTGGTGTCGAATTGGTTTTTGTTGAAACAATACAACCGACACAGCTTCCAACCCAAACAAAAACCTTCTTTGGTTATAGAGATACTAATGATGATGCTAAAGCCTGTCCCGTAAATATTCCTATCCCCAACTTTCATAAGGCTCTGGAGGAAAAAACTACAATAATTACTAAACAAGAAAAAGAATTGGTGATAACCCATATCACGAAAGGCAAATGCAGTTATGATCCCGATTAATTTGAATTGTCCATCTCTATCAGATTTACTTTCTGCATATCACGGAACATCCAATAGGTGTAAGAATTGGGAATCTCTGTAGGTATGTGCAAAAAATAATGTATAAAACTAAGAGCCTTTTCTCTATGAAATGTTGAAAATTCGGAATCTAGAGACACCTCTCTAATTGCATTAACAGCTGGATAAAATTGTTGCTTTATAATGTCTTCATCTTCAGGCTTCAAATTGAGCTCCTGAATAAAAAATTTTGGCATTTCTTGCACAGCCTCTTTTATGAAGGCGTCTTGATAAGCAAGGTATAATTTGTCTGCTTTAATAAAAGCTTGTTGAATTTGATTGTCATCCGTTAAAAATGTAGGGCGACGTACTGTAGAAGTGTTTAGGCCAGGAGTCGGAGGAAAAATTTGATTATATAAGCTTTCAATACGGCCCAGGATATTACATAGTTTTTGAGGGGAAGGTCCGTACAGATTATACATGTAGCTATTAAGGTATTTACATGCTAAAGGGATACATGTAGACTCCATCGCTTTTTGCACTACCTTTTCTCTTTCAGCACGATTTTCTCTTGCGACCGCTTGTTTCGTCTCTAAAGTGGGCAAAGAATTAATTACATAAGCTGCTGATTCATTTGTAAAACCATTCTTTGTAACTAGCATAACATGCCTCTCATTTTTCTCTATTTTTCTTCCTTAGTCATAACATCCACGTACTCCAAACTGGTTAATTTATATCCGATTAATACTGAAAAAGTCAAGATCAAAATTAAAATTATCCTTTGTGAAGAAGAAGTATCAGGACTTCCTGTTGCAATTGGGTCCCAAGATCATTCAAAGCATATTTTAGGGTCAAGATTCAATAACTGGGATGGGCTGGCTGGCATCGCTGTCGTGAGCAAGAAGGACTTTGGCAAAAATTATGCATGCTTCAACCCATCCTCAATCCTAAAAGACGAGTGACGAATAAAACTTTTTATTCGTCCATAAACTGCTGAGCGAGCGATTCTGATTCTTGCAAGTATCTTGCAGCAGCTTTTGTACGCTCTATATTGGTTGCTAAAGCTCCGATCCTTTCCTCCTCGATGCACTCCATTGCAATTCCCATATTGGCGAGCATTTCAAATACAGTCTCAATAGATTCATTGAGATAACAACTCTTGTAAATGATCAATTGTCATTTGATTTCCTTCGCAATGTCGAAGAGAATTCCCACCAAAAATAAAAAGAGGCTGAAGATTAGGATATGATGCAGCATCGACGAGATGAAAAACATTGTAAAGTTGATAAAATTGTAGGGATTTAAGATTGCTGACGGCCGACATGTCTAGAAGATGGTTTTTAAAGCACTCTGCATTGATCTCACCTTTAAGATAATCGCCTTGAGAATCGTACATTAGGAGTGCCTGAAAAATATGACCATTGTGTGATCTAATCCGTAGTTGTTCCAAAGTCTCTGTCAAAATTTTTCGACTGATCAGCAACTCTCGTTCTTTGGCTGATAAACTTGCATGTGATGCTACACAATCGGCTTCTATACTTACACCCTTTCCAATATCGTGTAAGGCAAGAAAAAGGAGAAATTCTTTCCAATCTACCAGATCATTGACCATTGGTTTAAAGTACTCTCTATATCTTTGAGCAATTGCAAGCACCATCTCAGAATGTTGGCCGACTGTATAACCCTCAATAACACCTGCAGACTTATCATAACATTGCTGAAGTTTAGGATTCTCAGAAAGTACACTTATGATTTTAGCGGCTGATATTTCTGGATCTTCGAGTGTATCCACAACTTTTTTATGCCAATTATTTTCTGACCAATGAGCGTACGGTGTTATTAGCCCTTCAACTATTGAATAAATTCCATAAAAAATATTCATCTTATTTTTCCCTCTCTTTGACGATCCTATGAAATTTTTTCGGCGATTTTACCCCACCGGTCCTTACTCCAAAACCAATCAGTTTTGGTCGTTTTCTTCGAAGGGCAAACCGTAGATTTCGTAAATTCTTTTAAGACTGAGGGACTGATCGAGATCTTTAATGTTTAAAAAACGACACTCACTTAATGTACCAAAAACTTTACCTTTCAGAGCTAATTGTAGGAGCTCTTTTGTGCAAGTCAGGTTGCTGCAGCCTCTGCAAAAAATTCCTTTATCACGGAAATAAATGCCGCCACCACTCAATCTTTCACCCTCAGAAACAGAATGACACTCGAGGTTGGTTAACTCTAAAATATGAGACGGAAATTTTTTAAAATTCTCATTCCAATCGAGATTGAGGCCTTTAAGCTGCTTGAACCATGAGGCTTTTTCTATCATTTGCTCCAGCTCGCTTTCAGTAATGTCCGTCGCAGCTAAATTGAGACCTGTTAAATTCTTAAAACCCTCTTTTTCTATCCATTCGTTCAAGTTTGTTTTTACAAGGTGCTTATTATAGCCTACGTCTAGGCTTGTTAGACCTGCAAAGCCGTTTCCCGCCAACCAGGCAATACCCCTTCCCGTCAGACGAGGATTTTCACTAAGAATCAAACCCTGTAGATTGTTAAAACAACCTGTTTGCGCCAGTTTCTCTAAATTGTCATCTGTCAAGTCAGTGTCAGAAAGGTCCAATGCCTTGAACTCACGATTGGAGTTAAGTCTTTCTAGAATCTTTTGTGCTAATTTGGTCGGGTTGAAATAACTGAAACACCCACGATAACCGCGCAAACTAAAGCTGATTCCATCTCCTGCGTACCAAGTTGAGCCATTTCCGTTGAGAATGTCGTTAATTTTTTGATCACTGTTTTTATTGTAATACTCTTGAGTGTGTATTCCTAGAATAACACCCATGGATAAAGCAGCAAATAGAATGGAAGACTGACGATTAATTTTACTCACTAAAGAACCCAAGAGGCTTCCCGCAACTGTAAGAGCGAGTATTCCAGCACGGGTAAGATTTTCCCATCGATTTTGAAAATTGATTTTCTTAGAAGAACGAGGATCTATTGCTCTCGAAACAAACATACCGAGAGCAAATCCACTGATCAAAAGAATTGTTGCGCCTCCATACCCACTTGTGGCCATCGAGATAAACCGATTTTTTACATCCGATAACATAGCCATGGTAGCAGAGGTAGCCGGCTGTTTCGGTAGATAGAAAGATGATGAGAATTTTATGTTCATGAAAACCTTAATAGTGGGTATTTTATCTCATAAAAAATAAGAAAGCAAGCTTTACTCAAATTTTGTTAATAATGGTTTTGACTCTTAATGACCGCATAAATCTCAGCAGCCGTTGTTCCTTCCAATGGGCTACACGCAGTAAAATGATTGTCATCGACGTGTAGCAGGAAAAGAGGATGATTTTTACTTTCCAAATTGTAAATTTTAGGTTTTTCCTCAACAGATAATACTACGATAGGGGCATCCAGCGTTAAGGCAGCAGCTTGTATTTCTAATTCGGTTCCCCAAACTTCAGGTTTAACCATATGTGTTAAATATTGTTCCCAATTTTCAAAGAAGACGGCTGTTTTTCCGTCGCTGATGCGCAATTCATTATCATCATAGTCGGGTGTTCCAGAATAATCTTCGCTATGCTCTCGCATAAATCGAACGACAGCCTGCCTCAATTCTTGTGGTGTCATTGTATTGTTAGAAAGCTGGGCTGTAATGTTATCGAATAAACAATCACCCAGTTTTTTTGTAAAATCTTCGGGTTGAAGCTGGTATTTGGATGCCCAACTGATGTGTTTTAATAATTTGCTTGTTAGAATGAGCTGAGTACAATCATCCTTGGATTGCCGATAAATCCGTTCTTGCAAAGACCATTCGATACAACTGCTGATGATATTTAGGCGGTATCGTTCTTTTCGTTCCCCAGATTGATGGGAGGTTTGTGGTTCTACTAGCACTTGTGCGTACGCAGACAATTGCCAATAGAGCTGTTGAAGTTGTCTGAGGTCTGTGGGTAGTATGTCAAGAATTTTATCTTTATAATCATTCAGTTGAGGATTGAGTGGCCAATTTTCTCCAAGGTCGAATTCAATGTTATTTGCAGGGAGCTCAATTTTTTCCCACTCAGTTTGCGCAACTAAAAGACATGAAGGTTTCATTTTTGCATGAGTGTGATCATTTTGAGTCTTACTTCTGTCGATAGTTAGCATCCGTTTTACTTCTTCCTTAGCCTCTTTAATATTGATTATATTTTGCTTTAGCTTGGTGCAGTAGGAATCAAAAAATATTTTGGCCGTTTCTTTTTGGCTTTGTTCTAATGTTTGTAGGTTTTTTTTAATATTTTCTATCAGATTTAGGAGATAAATTCTCTCAGATGCAAAAAGCATTTTTATATCCAGCGGGGTAAGATTGAAGTTGGTAGATGGATATAGTTGGTAAAACAGGCTGACGAGGTCTGCATAGATAGCTTCATTGATGTAATAATCTGCAACTTCGAAGACCCCAGTGTGCGGATTAAATCTTAAGAGCTGATGGTAAAGTTCTAAAACTTTCAGTAGACCCCACTGAGCTAATCCAAGACTATCTTTTATGCCGCCTGCAAACTGGGGATTATCCTTAACTTTTGCGTGGTTTTCTTTAAATGCTTTTAGAGTCTTGAAAAAGGAATTATCTTCAATCCAAACAGTTGCAGCCTTAACATGTAATCCGATGAATCGTTTTGATTTATAGTAATCTTTAATGGCGGTTGCTTGAAGACCTTTAATATCCTCCTGTTCTTCTAGTGTTTTTGCTCCATCAGCTCTGAAAACTCCTTCGTTTCGCAACAAAATAACAACTTGGCCATCTGTTTTTCTTAAGCAGGTAGCTGGCTGATAACCAGATTTTGTCGGTAATATTTTCTTGCCGATAAGCTTGCCTTCCTCATCGCAAATGTGCCATATATCTTTATGCAATACATTTTTATAATAGGTTTCTAAAGCATGGATAACCGGCGATCTCAACGTTCCAGTATAAGAAATAATGCGATTTCCAAAGGAGGGGAGATAGGATCGTACTTCATTAACAATAAACTCTGGTACTAAAAGGACCGACTCGTTTGAGAAACGGTGGGGACCCACTGTAAAAGTATCGTAGGGTGCTACACCAAATGGTTTGTTACAGGTAGAGTTTTCAAAAACTGATAAAGGCTCCAAAACCGCAATTTGAGCTTCCTCCCACTCCCCACCGCTATTGGGTTGAACGAGTTGATTCCAACTCCAATGCACATGAGGTCTAGGCACTAAACTTCCACAAAATTCCCCTTTTTTTAGTTGCAAATGATGGCCTATGATTCCCTCAACTGTAATTATCCCTTTTATATAACACATCAGTTTGTCTTTTAAAGTTGTGGCATCTGTTATTTCCTGGAATAAATGGTCAGGAGCTGCATCAAGAGATAAGGCATGCACAAGCACTACATGGGGAATCAATTCTTGCAGGGTGCAATCAGAATAAGTAATGGAGGCGACTTGCAAACCAGGATCAGTTCGTAAACAAGAATACGTTTTAGTATTTACGTGAATGGGTTTATCATAATCCTGGTGGGCTTTGCGGAGTGCTGCGTGCTGTTCCTGAGATAGGGCTGTGAGGCCACGTTCTTTGTTAGAAAGTGCTTGTAATTTCGTACGTTCTTCTTGGAGCGTTGTTTGTAGCTGGTTTGTTTGTTGTTCTAAGGTCTGAATAGTCGTTAAAGTATCACTCATCTCTCGTTTTGCTTGCCGAATCGCACTTTTATGAGAACGCTGCTTGTCTTTTTCGTTTTTTAGATTTTGCTGTCTGAGCTGTGATTCTTGGGCTGCATTAAATTTTTCCTGTGCTTGATTGAATGCTTGGTGTTTTAGATTGAGTTGATCTTGTGCTATTTTTAATTCGGTTTGTTTTTGACTAATGGACGACGTGAGGTCGCGGATCCCTTGTTGTGCATCGTTGAACAGTTTTTGAGCCTGTTGGTATTTTTCTGTATAAAGGGACGCAGGTGCTTTAGTGATTTCTTTAGGGCTAAGAAACCGATTGTGTCTTTTCTGCCATTCTATTTTTTCCCCTTGGAGAAATGCATTAAGGATTTCAGATTCATTCTTAGTGAAGTGTCCACTGATTTTTGCTTTATAGCCACGGTTCGTATAGTATCCTATCTCTTTATTGGCGTTGACGACTAATTGGAGATAGGTCTGTTGTGCTACCATAGCTGCTTGCGTTGTCGAATGATAGAGTTGGTCTGCTGAACTAACGGCTTTTTGAGCGTTCCAGACGGCTTGTTCTGTTTGAATAACTCGCTCTTGAGCTTCTAGGTGGGCTTGAAGTGCTCCATGTAATTCATGTTCTGCTGTACCCGGAATTTTTGGCGCTTGGTTGATAACTTGTTGGTCTTTTGCAGTCTGTGTGTGGGTTTTTTGCTGCTGAGCCTTTTTTTCTTGCAGGTTTTGTTCTTGAAATCTTAATTTTACATTTTTTTCGAGAAGATTTTGCTGGGCCTGTTTCAAATTTTCTTGAAGTTCTTGAAGTGTGTTCTCACTTGCTATTTTTTGAGCGTGAGCTTCTTTAAGTTCCTTTTGTGTTTGTTCTATCCGATGCTTCTCTTGATTGTTCTCTTGAATTTTTTGTGTTTGCTCTACATATGCAGTGATGCCACTAAGGGCCGCTCCGATTAATGCGGATTGAAGCGCTTCTTCCGCTTGCGTTAGGAAGTCTTTTTTTTTGCTTTCGTCTTGTTCCTGCACATTTTCATAATAACCCGAAGCAAATTGGCTACTGGCAGAGCTGACACCAGTTTCTGCCATTTTTCTTAATATGTGAATACCAGGCATTACATTGTCACGGAATTTTTCCATAAACTCGTGCACAAAACTACTAACTGCTTCGCCAGTCTGATTAGCCATCTCGTTCGTCAAAGCTGCGTTGGTAAGTGAACCCGCAATAATTCCAACGCCTCCTCCAATTCCTCCACTTAAGGCCTTGTGTATAACTTTGCTAATCATTTCTCGAATCTGCTGCTCATTTTCCTCGTCGTGCTGATTTATGTATTCTGCAACAGCAGTTGCTGTGGCATTGCTAGTTGCTGATCCTAATGCTTGCCAGCCGATTTTAGTAACTATGCTAGCAGCCGGAATGGCTTTCATTTCAAATGCACCTGAGATTAAGCCTGAGATTATCCCGTAAATTGCTTGTTTTGTGTATTCTATATTGGTATATTTTTTTTCATTTTCATCTGTTTGATAAGTATACATTCCGGTAGCAAGTCCAGAACTGATCAACGCCCCACCACCTAGCTTGCCTAAATTATTTCTATTGGCAGTAAGGTAAATCCCGATTCCGATTTGCGCTGCCGAAAATAGAAAGGCTCCTGTTTTGTTTATCCATATATCCCATCCGTTTATACCGCCATGAAGCCCATGCTCACCGAAGCGAATGAATGGTCTGTTATGATGCCTTTCAATATGCACTTGAAAAGGGCTCGCACTCTCTAGCCGATGTTGCAAATAAGCATAAATCAATTTCTGCTGATCTTCTACAGAGGTTAAGTGTTTCAGCTTTTCTCCGAATTCGAAGTCTATGTTGTCGACAATAAATTCAGTAACAGTGTGCGAAAGCCCAAAAGGATCTTTCAAATGAAAAGCAAGAAAATTTGTCTGATGATCAAATTGGCAACGGATCTGCCATTTCTGATGATTTTTATAAACAATTGAATCATTTACTGGATGAGAGCTTGTTGAGAGGAGTAAAAAATTGTGGTATTTAGAATCGGAAACTGTGTTTAATGTCATATTATTATTTTCTCGATTAATTTTCTTTGTTTAAGATAACATTGATTTGTGTTGATTGTCAATATAATTTCTTTTTTTAGACAACTGAGAAATTATCCGTTGTTTTTATATGATACTAATGTAATTTTTTATACTATATAATTAAATATAAATACGTTTTTATTATTTTTTTGTAGGTATGATTTGATAATGGATGATCCATAAGATCTGATTTCTCTATCGTTGACGATTGACTTATCTTTTTCCATTGTGCTTCCATAGCTTTTCAAAGCCTTCTTGATGTTGAGGGATTATGCGCCCAAAACTCAATAATGTGAAAGCAATATTGTAATCATGAAAAAATTTGAAGATCAAGAGCTAGTTTGCGCCTACGGCTAACGCTTAAGAGTACGGTGGATTAGGGGCCTGGTAGAGAGGGTAAGGTCCAGCTAGGTGCTATTGAAGCAGGTGAAGTCTTAACTATTCCATAGATTGCGCTGATGCCGCGATCTCCATTCACATACTCGCTCCAGGTTACAATCACATTTACGTTTGTGGAGGCTGGATGTGCTGTATTGATCGCGATTGCAAGGTCCTCTGGCATCACGTCATGTCCGGAGATGGAGAGCTGCATGGGCGAGACCCAGTGAAAAGGCCCTGTAAATGGAAATGAAGTGGAGTAATTCGTGTAAAAAGTGCCATAAACGGCATATTTTTGTGTGGCAGGATCCGTTTCGATCCATACAACGGCTGCGTTGCCGGAGAGGTTATCTACTGCAACTAAGGGGTGAAAGGCATTTCCATTGCCTGAAGAGATGGTCGTTGCTGAGAGCGACCAGGCACCATTAAATGTAGCGGCTTCAATTGTGCCGGCTTCTTTATTACACCAGGCGACCACAGCGACATTGGTTGTGCCGATGGCGGCAGCGGGTGTTTGGTTTTGAGTTGCGGCAAGAGGCGCATGCAGCCAGGTGCAAAGGAGTGCAAATACGAGCCATGCAGTTCTAGCGCGCAATTTCATGTGTCTCTCCATTGTTAGAATTCGATCGATGCAAAATAACCCACGCCATCGAGGCTCAAATCACCATTGTGTCCAATCTGGTTATAATCAAAGAAACAGTGGTGTTCCCACGAAACCTGTTGGACTAACTGGAGTGTCTCAGTCAGACGGGTAGACCAGCGGACGCCGACAACGAGATCGCCTATATTTGTACAACTGTTAAAATGCTTTTCGTTAAAAGTCGTAGACTGTCCCATAGAGGAGGTGGCGAGAGTATCCTCCTTCAGCCGGAATTGTCCATAAACTGCAGAAACAGCTGCGCTGGCATAGAGGCTAAAACCGTAGCAAAGGGGGTATTCGCTTTCGATGCCGAGTAAGAAGCCACCGGCTTTCAGTGACTCATGATGACATCCACTATCAAAGATGGTGGTGAGCACTCCGGAAGAATTGAGGGTGTCGACGAAGTTCACATCGACGTGTTGCCGGATTTGAATGCCGCGCAGGCCCCCAAATGGTCTGAAGCTCATCTCTCCACAGCAATAGGAGCGTCCGATGAGAACGTCTAATACATCGAGGTTTAATGTCCAGTTGAGGCAATTGCTCTCCCACCCACGATGCGTTTTTGTCTGGTAATGCATCCAATACACGCCAAGATCCCAGCAGCAATTCGCAAATTCAATCCCCGCGGCGGCGCGGAAGCCGAGGTCCCAATTGAATGTGGGCTCTTTGCTCGAGTTGGTCGTTGTCGAAATCGTTTGGCTTTGGGTATTAACGACTTCTTGCGTATTGAATGACCCGCACTGATCGAGTTGGCTTTCGTACGGTTTGAAATAAAGGAGATCGCCTCTCAGAAAGGCGGTGCCGCAAGGGGTGTCGCATGAGATGGAGTTGCTGGGGCAGCAGCTAGCATCATACGCACAGGTGTTCTCGGTTCCATGAAGAGGCCCGCCGGTGATGGTGATCAACCCGATGATCAGGCAGAAGAAGTTTGATTTGATCTGATTCATGTGTTTTTAGGTTCCTGCCGCATATTTGAATTCAATGCTTGTTAAGAAAAGGTTTGGGGCATAGGAATCGGGCGAGACACGCGTGATGGTCAATAAGATAAAATCGCCCGGAGCATATCCCGTGCCTAGATTAAAGCTGGTTTGATAGTAGTTGTACCCAGTTGCACTAGAACTGGATTGGACAGGGATACCAGGGGATGAAGTGACGACCGTGGCTGGGCCGGTGGGAGAGTTTGTATTTGGAGCTGCTGAAAGAACAGAAAGCTGTAAGACAGCATTGCCGGTTACAATGTTCGCGGCATCTCCATTGTCATCTGTCAAGAAAGAGATTAAGGCTTCCGTGTTGCTCCCATCGACAAAATCGTAAGGGAGATTGAATGTGACCGTGTATTGTTTGGTAGAAAGAGAGGGCGGGCTTAATGTCCATGCTTCAATATAAACGGGGGAGGGCGTTGTCCCTGTAGTTAAGTGGGAGTCAGGATTTGTGGATTGGTTGCTGGAATTGATGAGCCGTGCAGGAAATATTAAAGATCCAAAGGCGGGTTCTACAGGCACTTGAGTATTGTTAGTGTGGGGAAGGCAGGTGCTGCAACAATTCCGGGAGCCTAAAGCATTACCTTCCGTAGAACAGAGGATCCAAGCTGTACAAACGAGTAACAAAGTGATTTTTCGGATATTCATAATTTTTGCCTAAATCGCAGTCCTGTGTTCATCAACAGACATGTACGGTCTTATAGGAAATTGATCCACCTCTGTCAATAAAAAACAAAATTTTTGTTTGTAGAATATCTGGACATCCTTAAAATGGTGGCGAAACCGGGGGGTTCTCATGTTATTCACTGAAAAAACACCTTTTTCGGGTGCCGTCAACAACCTCACACATTACGTGCAACAAGCGTCTGCAGCAGCGGCTACAGCAGCTAGATACACGATGAGCATCGTATCGGCTTCTGTGCCGGGGCTTTCCCGTTCACTAGCTGAAATGAAGCCATCATTGATCAGCGATATCATTGCGCAGGCTACAAAGCATGGAAGTGCGATTCTCGACCTTGGCCTTGAGAGGGGAGAGGTTTTTATAGAAATTGAAACCAACGCACACGGTCGGCGGGTTTTTAAGGCGACGAACGGAATGCTGGAGCCTGCGGTTTGGATTGAAAGCAAAAAATTACGGCGTCAGGCGTGGGAAACGAAAGTGGCGATGTCTATTCTCGAATTTATTGATGGAGAAGATCTCGATGAAAAGATCGCTGTAGAGTACGGAAAAAGCAGCACGCGTTGGAAGGGAGACCATTTTTCCAAGTTGAAAGAAAAGTATGAAATAGAAGGTGTGTTGAAAAAAGCGGGCGAAAAAGTCACGTTGCAGTTGCCTGGCGAAGAAGAGATTTTGACCTTTTGTGAGCCTCACGCACAAGAAAAGGCAGAGGTGGTCCTAAAATATCTTTATCTATGGGGAAGAACTCCCATTGAAGAACAGGCGTCGAAAAAATGGGATTTTGTAGCCAATGTATTTACAGGGTACGTAGCTGTTTCGGGCCCCTTGCTTGCTCCTTGGGTTGGGCGTGAACCACTTGTTGGTGAAAGCATAGATGTTCTCCCTCCTGAGAGACTGCTACCTGGAGGGGCAGGTTTACAGCAAAACCTGATGCACGGGGCTGCTGTGTGTGGAGTGAGTATGCTGACCATGATAAACCCGAAAGCAGCATTCGTCGCAAGCTTAATTATCCTGCCTTCAAAAGCAGAGGCGATGATGGTAGATGGCCAGACAAGTGTTGAACCGCGCTTGATTCAAGAAGTACGAAATGTTGATGCAGCAACAAGAAGTGCATATGCGAGACGCACAGCTCCGATCACGGCTGTAAATCCGTTGCCATCTCTTACTTCTAATCCGGGATTTCCGGTGACATTGCCGATCAATCTTCCGACCTATTTTTCCCTTTCCAATTTCCAGGACAATTTAGATCTCACTCTCTCACAGACAAATGGGACGTTGCCGGTCAATTGGCTTTCACTGAGTATGGGCACCATTTCCCCGCAAAAATACTTTAATTTGGGATCAGGGCTTACTTGTTATGATATGGCTATCTCAGGGACGATTGCCTATGTTGCGGCCGGCACGGTCGTCTTATCCATCAATCTTGCCAATCTAAAAAATCCCATCATTTTGGGGTCATACCCGATATTTGCAACTCTTATCTGCGTTCAAGGCTCTACCGTCGTCGTCAGCTATCAGGGGTCGAATACTGTAACTTTTCTGGATGCAACGAATCCTGCTGCTTTGACCCCGAAGGGAACAAAAACCGTTGCTACAGGGATTCTTGGGATGACGTGTTCGGGTAGTAAGGTGTATCTCAATCAAGCTTCATTTACTCAATATTTTGCCAATATGACAATTCTGGATGCCTCTAATCTGACCAACGTCGTCCAACAATCTTCCGTTTCATGGAAATTTTCAAACAACGGAATTAGTTATGACATCGACGTTTTTGGGAGTACAGTTTATGTAAGCGATGGGGGAATGGCTTCCACCCCTCAAACTAGAGTTTTCAATACAAGCAACGCTTTTAACTCAACCCAGGCAACGATAATACCCAATGTGATCAGTAATGTCGTGATTAAAGGTTCCCATTTGTTTGTAATGACTCCTTCTGGTTTAGCAGTTTATGACAATATTCAATTCTGGAACCCGATCTGGAAGCAGACCGTTTATGCAGGTTCTAACCTTGTATTTTGTAGTATGTTGCTGGAAGGGAGCTTTATTTATGCTTTTTGTGGCTCTCAAGGGGTGCTTGTATTTGATATCACAGATCCGCTCAATCCAACAATTACCGCGAATTTCTTTACACTTAATTCGGCTCAAGGGGGCAAGATGTGTCAAAACATCTTGATTGCGAACGACGCTGCGGCCGGATTATCGTTATACAATACTCAAGAAAGAACACTATCAGGAACGTCCAATACTCCTGGGCTTTATTTGCCGACGGTGACAGCGACTGATGATTTGGGAAATAGCATTGTCCAAACAGTTCCCGTCCACGTGGGTCCCATCCAAGTCACACCGATTCCAGATCAACAAGTGTACGTGGGAAATAGCACGCTGTTTACTGTTGATCCAACAACCTTCCAATATGCCGGAGCCACGTTCAATTGCACCGCATCTTTGATGGGTGGATTACCGCTTCCTAGTTTTATTGGTTTTAATCCAAATTCCTGTGCGTTTTTGATTGCTCCAGGATCAAACACGAATGCTCAAGGAACCTATAAAATCCAAGTCACAGCCAATGATGGTTATGGTGGTACTGCGAGTACAACATTTAATGTCGTTGTGCCAAACCGACTACCCTATGTTGTTCAGCCACTGGGAAATCAGACAGCTTATACCGGAGTTCCGTTCCAAGTTGTCTTTTCAAGAAGTGATTTTAATGATTTAGATCAAGATACATTGACCCTCTCTGCCGTATTAGCAGGAAAGACTTCTTTGCCGCAATGGTTGGGTTTTGATCCTGCGTTGTTTATGTTTTCCGGTACTCCATTTGGGGAAGGGTACTATTCAATCCAGGTGAACGCTGCAGATGGTTTTGGTGGAGTCGCGTCGAGTACATTTAGCATCACAGTGCCAGCGAGCCCGCCAGCTGCAATCAATCCTCCTCCGTCACAGACGGGAAGTGTTGGAAACCCAATCAGTTTCTCGCTCAATTCGAATACGTTTTTCGATGCTGATAACAAGCCTCTTACTTACACGACAGATCCATTACCCTCTTTCCTGACTTTCAACAATGTGACGAGGACATTTAGTGGGGTGCCAGATACAGCCGGAACTTCTACCATCGTTGTCCATGCCACAGACCCAAATGGGTTATCTGATTCAACGTCATTTACTTTGACTATCTTAAGTACACCCGGGGTCAACCCTCCTGTAGTGCAATATCCGATTGAAAACCAGCTGGTAAAAGCCGGGATCCCTTTTAGCTTTACTTTTCCCGCTAACACCTTTGCCACTTCATCTAATGGGACATTGACTTACCAGGCAACTCAGACTGGATCCGGAGCTCCTTTGCCGACGGGTCTTACTTTTGATTCCAGTACAAGAACCTTCACAGGAGCCATTCAAACTCCGCAAACCTTGAGTGTCTCCTTGCGTGCTTCTGATCTTTTTGGTGGTTTTGTTGTGGATACATTCTCATTTCAAGCCGTCGCAAGCGCTCCACCGATCGTGTTGAATGCATTGGCCGATGCTCCAGCTACGGTGGGTCAATTTTTTGAATACTCGATACCGGCAGATACTTTTACGGATTTGAGCTTTGACTCCTTTACCGTCTCCGCCTTTCATGAAGGGGATCAGCCGCTTCCGTCTTGGTTGAAATGGGATCCGAAAGGGATGAAGTTTCATGGAACGCCCGGCCTTGAGGATACCAACACCTATCAAGTCAGGATTGTTCATGTGAATGTATGGGCTACAAGTGATGTAGGAAGTTCTAAAGCTTCATTTAACATCAATGTCGGGGGAGATTCTTTTTGGGCCCTGGTGATCAAGTATGGCTTGAGCTTCGGAGGTATTGCTTTGGCTCTTGGTAAGCTTTATAGAGAACGAGCGTTTATCTCGAATTTCCTCAACAAGGAGAAATACCGTGATAAGGAAGCACAAGGAGCGGTTGTTGGAAGCGAATTTAGCTACAATCTAAAGCTCGACTTTAAGGATGTATGGAAGATTAAAGTCTATCATGGTAGCAACTTGTTGTCGCTGCCATCGGGACTCATTCATGATGGAAATCGTATTGCAGGAACTCCTAGTCCGGGCTCTGCTGGGTATTATACGATTCAGGTTTTTGATTTTAGCAAGACAATCCGTCAAGAATTTGATTTGATCATCAGAAACAGCTCAAGCGAAGCCGCTCCAGTTAAACAAGTGACAACTCTTGAAGTGGTGGGTGATGCTATTCGGAAGGGAGTGCAGAAAGGAGTGCAGACTATCAGGCGCAAGGGTAAAGCCGAGGACAAGGATAACGTTGAAATGGGCAGCTTTTGATTTAAAACCCATGCCCCAGGCCTCCGCTCCGACCTGGGTAAACACGTACCCAAGTGACGAGCTCTGAAGAGGCAATTCTAGAACGATCAGCTTGATTACCAAGATGCATTGATCCTATAGAGATATACCGCCCTTTCAGGGCTCGCCTAGTTTGCTATGGTAAACCCAGGCCTCCGTTCGCTGGCGCTCACTTCGACCTGGGCTGTGAGATACCGGCCCGTTGGGCCTTAGCGGCAGACTACATAAGGATCCTAACAGTGGCTCCGGAACCAATTGATCGTGTTGTTAGGCCCGAAGGGTCGGCCTAGTATAGCCCAGGTCGGAGTGAGCGCCAGCGAACGGAGGCCTGGGTAAACACGCACCCAAGTGACGAGCCCTGAAAGGACGGCATATCACTGTATTCAGTGCAGAGTTTATCGTATTGATCTCACTGGCTCAGTGGTGAGCTATTCAACGAAGCCTTGAGAAGGCTTAAGGCTTCCTCTTGGGGCATCTCTTTGTTGATTTGGATCGGCGTTCCCAGAGTGATTTCTAAATGAGAAAATGGCTTTGGGATGAGCATTCCATCCCATGTTTTCAATTGCCAATACTTCGATGCTTTCCAGCTAAAAGGGACGATGTAGGCTCCCGACTCTTGGGCGGCCAGAACGATGCCCGGTTTCATTTCGTATTTGGGACCTCGTGGGCCATCGGGTGTGATGACGATCACTTCCCTCTTTTCTTTGAGATGGTGGATCATCGTGTTCAAGGCAGCATGGCGTAGGTTGTGGGGCACTCGCAAAACCCGTCCGACAGCGTAGCTTTCTACTACGAGTGCCAGAGGTTCTCCATCTCTGCTGTTGCTGATAAATGCCGCATAGATAAAGCCAGGAGCATTGCGAGACAAGATCTCTGGCGCCATGGCGAGGCGGTTGTGCCAAAGCATCAGGATGCAGGGGTTGTGCGTGGCTGTTTTTACAAAGGTTTCCATCCCTCTAATCGATTTTGAGCAGGAGAGATAAAGGAACGACATCGCCCATTTAGCTGGATAGGCAATCAGATAGGGGAGCCATTTTTTCCGAAATGTCGACCAGGCCATTACTGCATCTCCAAAATCGCTTTTGCCCCTTGGAGACCTGTATTGCTGCCCTCTAGAATTGGCTTGAGTTGTCTTTGCAATTCGATGCACGCCTGGATGCAGTGCTGCCGTTGTTGTGTATGACCAAAGAGCACTTCCAAGAGGTGCGTTAACTCGTTTGCAGTGACCTCGCGGTTAATCAGTTCGGGGAATACCTCTTTTTTCGCGAGAATGTTGACGATGCAGTAGAGGGGCAAGTTGACGCGGACAATGTGCTTTGCGATGAAACGGTTGAGGGCTGTCAATTTGTAAATGACCACGGTTGGAACCCGGTGGAGAGCAAGCTCTAGCGTCACTGTGCCCGACTTGGCAATGGCGCAGTGGCAATCTTGCATCAGTTCGTAGGTAAATTCTTTCGGAACATAAACGATTTGATCCGAAAGGGGAACCATTTCTTGGATCGTTGCTTTGCTTTGAGGCGTTGAGCAGGAGATGGCAAAGTAGGCGCCAGGGTGTTTGAGTGAGAACATTTTAGCGGTTTCAAGCATGATGGGGAGGTTTCTCTTGATCTCTTCTGCGCGGCTTCCGGGAAACAGCCCGATTGTAACGGCATCCTTGGGTAGAGAGACCTGCGCTCTCCACTCTTTGCGATAGGTGTGGGTGGCGATATAATCGCATAAGGGATTGCCCACAAACTGAACGGGCAGCGAAGTCTGTGAAAAGTACGTCGCTTCAAATGGGTAGATCGTCAAGAGCAGATCAAGGGTGCTGGCCATTGTGTGGATCCGCTTTTTTCCCCAGGCCCAGACGCTAGGGCAGATGTAGTGGATCAGTTTCCCTTTGTACCCCTTTTTGCGCAGGTGTTTTGCCAAGCGGAGATTGAAGCCCGGATAGTCGACAAAAACAACACCGCTGGGTTGTGTGTGTAAGATGTGGTTGGCAAGCAGATAAAATTGTTTGTAGAGCTTTGGCAGGGCTTTAATTACATCTGTAAATCCCATCACACGGAAATCTTCCATGTTCAAGGGGCCGTTGATGCCTGCTGAGCGCAGTTTAGGGCCAGGAACTCCGCTGAGGGTAATTTGTGGAGCTGTCTGTTGGAGCTTCTCGACGAGCTGACTTGCGTGTAGATCGCCGCTTGGTTCTCCGGTGATGATGAAAAGCGAGTGTAAACCCATCCCTATTTCTCCAGCGAGGCGTGCTGTCGGGGCATTAGCAAGAGCATGATGTTGCGCGCGTAAGGGATGATAGCAAATAAGGGCCCAATGATGTTGACGAAATCGAGGATGTGTAAAAAATAGACGAGGCAGATGAGCTCGCCCGTGATGCTCATCCACCAAAATCCGATGCTTAAGAAACTTTTCTGTTTCTGTTCTGCGTTCCACCACTGAAACCAAAAGCGGCTGTTAAATAAGAGGATGCCGGCTGTTCCAAAGATATGCCAAAACCAGGCCACTTCGTGTTCAGATGAACTCCAGGGTGTTTTAGGGATGCGAAACCAGGTTAGTCCATCTGCAAAGAAGGCTTGAGAAGCAAAAAGCGCAGTTCCGATGAGAAGAGCGCAGCCCATGATAGCAATGGTGGTCCTCGTGGAGAGGTGTTTTTCTGTGGGCGCCATCAAGTTGAGATTGCGCCAGGCAACGACTCCGTTCGCGACTTGTGCGATAAAGACGTGGAATTGCAGTTGGAAGAATGAATGGAGAGCTAAGAGAACATTGCCGCAGATCGACAGGCGCCAAAAAATGTGGGTGACGACGCTTTTCCCCAAATATTCGCTATAGAGCCATTGCGTGAGCATCCGCACGCCAAAAGCGAGCGTCGAAAGGAAGCCTAAGAGGTAAAGCGTCTCGCGCCATTGTTCACTCATTTTTCTTCGGCGGTGACGGTGTAGTTAAGATGCCGTTTCCTCATCCAACGCACAGCCATCATGTCGGCTATCGTGTTGAATGAGCGGTTGAAGAGGTTGTATTTTGTGTGCCCTTGGGTCCGTTTCCGGTGGTTGACGGGGATTTCGATCACCCGGAAACCCTCAATGGAAAAGAGAGCTGGTAAAAAGCGGTGCATCCCCTTGAACATTTTGATCCGGCTGAGGCATTTGGTGCGGTACACTTTGAGCGAGCACCCGGTGTCGTTGACGGTGTCGCCACACAATTTTTTTCGGATCCAGTTGGCGAGTCTAGAGGTGATTTTTTTGTGCCATGGGTCTTGCCGATTGACGCGCGAGCCGCAGATCAGGTCGTGTGTAGAACACGCTTCTAGCAATTTTGGAATATCGGCAGGGTCGTTTTGCAGATCTCCATCGAGTGTAATCACCCATTCGCCGCAGGCGTTCCGAAACCCCGCATCAAAGGCAGCCGACTGCCCATAGTTTTTATCGAAGCGGATGACACGCAAGAACGGTTTTTGCGGCAGCAATCCCGTGAGGATTTCTCCCGTTTGATCGGTCGAGCCATCGTCGATGCAGAGCAGCTCCCACCGCTCTCCTAGCCGCTTCATCACGGGCTCGATCTCAGCGATCAGGTCAGCAATATTTCCCTCTTCGTTTTTCAAGGGGATCACAACAGAGTACTTCATAGCCATTCAGTATACCCCAGAGGGATGAAAAATGGCAAGAACTCGCCTCTCTTTTCGTGCCCGTGCCCGAGTGCTGCAACTTTACATCAACAGGGGAGTCCAGTGATGTGAAATTGGTTTTGTGAGACTGAACCACAAGGATCTGTCACTGTTACCGTCACATCGATCTCATCAAACTGGGGTCCTAGCTTACTTGTATAGGAAATGACTCCCGTACTAGGATCGATCGTTAAGGTGTAGTTTGGTGAAACGTTATACACTAAGCTAAAAATGACAGGCTCAACATAATTAAAATAAGTCGCAGTAGGGATTGTTCTAAGGCCTCCTTTACAGATAGTTATGTCTGGCATCGTTCCGTTGCGTGTAGGTGGTCCCTCGCAGGGACATTGAACAAAGGTCAAAGTAAATGTTTGCAAGGTGACAGCCCCACACGCGTTTGTAGCGGTTACCGTTATGTCAATGGAGTCGATGCTGATGGTTGTATCAGTGTCAGTCGCCGTGATGACGCCAGTTGTTGGATCAATACTCGCTTGAATATTGCCGCCTGAGTGATCAACAGTTGTCATGCTGAAGGTGAGGGCAGCACCTGTAAAAAACAGAGAGGAATTCAATAGGAATGTTTCTCTCTTACAAAATACTTGCTCCGGAATTTGATCAAGGGCGATTGGATCACCACAACCGGTATTCCTTTCTTCGGCCACGACAAGGACTATCGGCATATAGACAGCAGGATCGCTCACCCAGGCTCTCAGGCGCTCACTATCGCTAGGCCCGCAACAGAGTGACTGACTGCAAATGCTCGAATGTCTGTAGGTTTGGCATGGACCAAAATTAAGTCCAAATTCGACACCGGCCGTCGTGACATTGGGGAGGTCTGTTTTTCCCCAGACATACCCGCCAAAAATCCCGATGGACAAAATGCCGCAGGAGGTGTCGCATTGCCAGTTTAATGCCGCTTCTGCATAGTTGTAAGGGCGTCGGAATTCCCCTTTCAGGTCTAAGACAAAGTCGTCGCAAAAGCGTTGAGCAAATTCGACATCAACACCCAACCCTTGAAAGTTTTTTTCTCCACACTCCACTTTGTCGTAGCGGATCTTGTTGTATCCGGCACCGACTAAGAACGAGGCATATTCCCAGGGAGCGAAAGTGACACCACCTTCCACGTTGTAGTAGGTAGAGCCTGCTAAGCGTCTTTCAAAAAAATTGGTAACTCCACCAATCGTACACTCGCTATCTGCGAGGTGTTCACTCGGTGCATGAGCTGCTTGGCCACTGATGAATATGGATTGGAACCAGTCGCAGCTCTGCACGTATTCGTAGCGTCCCCCAACAGCGTATTGATGCACCCACCGTTTCTCATTGCCTGAAGAAAAATTGTATTTGATCTTTTGGCCTAAAAATTCGCCCCCAACTTTGATCATGTGGCAATCGTACAGGCTTCCAATGGTTCCGTTGGCCCTGTAGTTTGCAGGACCAACCTCACCTAGAAGTGCAATCGCAAGAGCGTCGTCATAGAAGCTAGAGACCAGGTTTAATTGCGCCGAGCCAAAATAGGTGGTTTCACGTTTACCGCCTCCTTGACTGCATTCGGGAATGTCTTGTGCTTGCAGTGTTTGAAGTAGGAGCAGAAGAGTGGCAGTAAGAAGTGTGAGTGCTTTAAAGTTTTTGTGCATGGGAGCTCTCTCGATTCATAGTTTTTTGGTGTTCATACGCAATTAAAAGACAATTTGGCCTATCTAAGATTTTTTGAAAAGAAATTTATTGTCTTTCTTTTTTCGAGCCATTACCGCTTGCACCCAAAATCCTCTTTTGTTTATAGTTTTGTGGTTTCTATGGAAGAGTGTCCGAGTGGCTTAAGGAGCACGCTTGGAAAGCGTGTGTACGTGAAAACGTACCGTGGGTTCGAATCCCACCTCTTCCGATCATGGATACCAATTTTATCGATTTTGTCGTCGTTGGTGGTGGGGCCGCGGGGTTTTTTGGTGCCTTGTCTGCCAAGGCCGCCGCTCCCGCCTCTTCCGTGTGCTTGCTGGAAAAATCGGCCAGCCTACTTTCGAAAGTCAAAGTTTCGGGAGGGGGCCGGTGCAATGTCACACATGCTTGCTTTGACCCAAAACAATTAATCTTAAATTACCCACGTGGTTCGAAGTCGCTCCTGGGCCCTTTCACCCGGTTTCAGCCAAGAGATACGATTGCCTGGTTTGCGGAAAGAGGGGTCGAATTAAAAGAAGAACCCGACGGGCGCATGTTCCCCACGACCGATCAATCGCAAACGATCATCGACTGTTTGGTTGGTGAAGCGAAAAAGCTCGGTGTTGAGATTCGTTTTCGTCAATCGATTGAGGCGATTTGCAAGGTGGATGGGGGTTTTGAACTGACGCTGAAAGAGGCTCAGAAATTATTGTGCCGCCGTTTGCTTTTGGCAACGGGAAGCCACCCACAGGGATATGTTTTTGCAGAGCAGCTTGGACACACGATTCAGCCTCCTGTCCCTTCGTTGTTTACTTTCAACATCCCTAATAGCCCCTTAAACGATTTGGCCGGCATCTCTGTACAATTGGCGACTGTGAGTCTAGAGGATTCCCCGTTTGAGTATCAGGGGCCCCTCTTAATCACCCATTGGGGGTTTAGCGGCCCTGCTGTTTTAAAGCTATCGGCTTGGGGCGCGCGTTGGCTCCACGCAAGGGGCTACAAGGCCACAGTCCGGATCAATTGGGCAGGGGCTGCTTCACAAGAAACTGTCAAAAAAGAATTGCAAACGGTGAGGCAAATGTCCCCGAGCCAACTGATCGGCGCAACCCACCTCTTTGGGTTGCCAAAAAATTTGTGGAAACGGCTGCTAGAGTTGGCTGGGGTGGATGGGAGGGCGCGCCTTTCTGGCGTGGGGAACGAACTCTTATCTAGGTTAGCGACACGGCTCACACAAGATCGCTATTCCATTGAGGGGAAGACGACCCATAAAGAGGAGTTTGTGACCTGCGGGGGAGTCACTCTCGACGAGGTGAATTTCAAAACACTGGAGAGCCGCCTCTGTCCAGGCCTCCATTTTGCAGGCGAGATCCTCGACATCGATGGGATTACCGGCGGTTTTAACTTTCAGGCGGCCTGGACAACCGGTTGGCTGGCAGGTTGTTCTAACTCCCATTATTTATCATAATCTTTTTTTCAATTTTGACTTTTATTGAGGGCTGGAGTATGCTTCACGGGCAAGCTTATCTGGAGGGAAAATTCATGAACAATGAAGTCGAACAACGCGTAAAAGATATCCAAGAAAGACTCAATCACATGATGAGGTATCTTTGACCTGGCTTCGAAGGAAGCGCGCGTTAAAGAACTCGAAACGTTGATGGAAGCGCCCAATTTTTGGGACAACCAGGACAAAGCGAATCTGGTCATTGCCGAAAGCAGAACACTTAAAGCCTGGACGGTCCCTTACGCAAAGTTTAGGCAAAGTTTCCAAGATGTCTCGACATTGTTACCAGAAGCGTATGAAATTGGCGACGAAGCGCTGATTGCAGAGCTCGTGCAGGAACTCGATGCGATCGACAAAGGGCTGAGCGAACTCGAAGTGCGCAAGATGTTGTCCGGGGAGCTCGACGCTAAAAGTTGCTACTTGAGTATTAATTCAGGTGCCGGAGGGACCGAAGCGTGCGATTGGGCGCTAATGCTTTCGCGGATGTATCAGCGGTGGGCGGCGCGGCGCGGATGGAAGGTGGAGACCCTCGACACGGTCGAGGGGGATGTCGCGGGCATTAAAAGCACGACCATGCGGATCGATGGGGAATTTGCGTATGGGTATGGGAAGTCAGAAAAAGGGGTGCACCGCCTCGTTCGGATTTCTCCCTTTGATAGCAATGCCAAGAGGCATACAAGTTTTGCTTCCGTGGATGTGAGCCCCGTTATTGAAGAGGAGATCGCGATCGAGATCCGCCCAGATGATGTGCGGGTCGATACATACCGTTCTTCTGGTGCGGGCGGCCAGCACGTGAATAAAACAGACTCGGCGGTGCGGTTGACTCACTTGCCGACCGGGATTGTCGTGGCTTGCCAGAACCAGAGGAGTCAGGTCCAGAACAAAGAAACGTGTTACAAGATGTTGCGCTCGAAGTTGTACGAGATGCAGGTGACCGAAAGGGAGAACGCTTTAAAAGCGCTTGGTGGAGAGAAGAAAGAGATTGCATGGGGCAGCCAGATTCGCAATTACGTCTTTCAGCCTTATACCCTGGTCAAAGACACGCGAACGAAATATGAGAGCGGCAATGTCGCTGCTGTGATGGATGGAGACATCGACGATTTTATCAATGCCTATTTAAAAGAGTTTGGGTAATGAGCGAAGAACAACCAGATCCATTTGATATCCGCTATTCCGATTTGGCAGATGGCCGCTATTTGAAGCTATGGCTAACAGACCCGACTGTTTCGAAGTGGTTTCCCATTTCGGGTCCTGAAGAAGTGGATGACGCCGTGGCGCGGTGGATCGGATTTAGCAAATACAAGTGCAGTTTAACGGCGACGATGCATGGAGAGCCGTGTGGGATTGCGACCCTCTATCTACAGCCCTATCGAAAACTCGCGCACCAGTGCGAATTTGGGATCATTGTCGCTCCCCAATATCGCAACCAGGGGATGGGATCAAGGCTCATCAAAAATTTGATCCATTTGGCCAAAAACCACTTCCAGATCGAGCTGCTTCACTTGCAAGTGTACTCTGAAAATCCCGCGATCCGCTTGTATGAGCGGATGGGCTTTACAGAGTTTGGACGACAGATGCGTTGGATTAAAGAATTGAACGGTGAATACACCGGACGCGTGTTTATGGAACGTTATTTATAGAATGGGGACTATGACAGCACTGATTCAAAGAGAATTGGAAAACCGATCGGGCTTGAAACTCAAGCTCAAAATCAATGACAACCGTTCAACCATGTTGAGCGTCAAGTGGGAGCCCGATTGCACCCAAGTTTCGCTGCATCGGATCTTCTTGAAAGCTCCCAGAAACGTGATGGAGGCGTTGGCATGCTATTTGAGGCAAGAGGATGAGTCGATTGCACCCTCTGTCCGAGCTTTTATTGAAGATAAGCTCAAAGTGATCGACTATTCCCATCTCGTCGATAAGTCGAAGCTCTATACCCAGGGTGCTGTCTACAATTTAAAGAAGATTTACGACGAGCTCAATGAAGAGTACTATGACGGCAAACTCGATCTAGCCATTACGTGGTTTGGAAAACCGCGGCAGCGCCCCCGTACCCGCGTCACATTTGGTCTCTATCACGATGGGTTGCGCCTGATCAAAATCAACCGTTTCCTCGACACGCCGACGTTTCCCGAGTATCTCGTGGCTTATGTCGTGTATCACGAAATGGTCCACCACGTGTGCCCAGCGTATACCGATAGCAAGGGGTACCACCACATCCACAGCAAAGAGTTTAAAAAGGAAGAAGCTAAATTTCGCCATTTTGCTCTTGCACAGCGCTGGATCAAAGAGAATCAGGCGAATTTGTTCGAATTCTAATCAGGGGGGGTCTTCATGGCTGGGCATAGCAAATGGGCCAACATTAAACACCGGAAAGGAAAAGCCGATCTAAAGAAGGGAAAGATCTTTTCCCGCATTGCTAAAGAGATCATCAGTTCCGTGAAGCTCGGTGGCCCCGATCCTAAGAACAACCCCCGCTTGCGATTGGCGATCACAAAAGCGCGCGAGTTTAATCTGTCGAACGAATTAATAGAAAGGAACGTCAAAAAAGCGTCCAGCGCCGACCAAGCCGATTTTATCGAAATGATGTATGAGCTGTACGGGTATGGCGGCGTTGGCATCATCGCCGATGTGATGACCGACAATAAAAACAGGATCTCTTCCGATATGCGCATTGCCACGAACAAACGAGGGGGGACCATCGCGAACCCAGGCGCTGTTGCTTTCAATTTCGATCGAAAAGGGGTGATCCAAGTTTCTAAGAAACAAGCTATAGAAGATGAATTATTCCTAGCCGCTACTGAAGCTGGCGCTGAAGACTTTGAAACGACTGATGAGATGTACATCATCACGACCGATCCTGCCGATCTCTATACCGTCAAAGGAGCTGTCGAGGCTCTAGGAGCAAAGTGTGAAGAGGCTTCTTTGGAGATGATCCCTAAAACAAATGTCGATTGTTCTATTGAAGATGCGAAAGCTAATTTAGCTCTGATCGATTGGTTGGAAGCCCTTGAAGACGTCGATGCCGTGTATCACAACATGAATTTACCAGATGAGATTGCAAGTTGAAATCTCGTTTTTTGGTTTATTTAGCGGCACTTGTTGGTGTCGCAAGCGGAGCCTATTTTTTTTATGAGTGGGCCGATCGGCAATTTCGGTATCAGAATATCGCCTTGGAAGCCTCATTTTTTCCTTCTAGTGCTGAATCGCCCCCTTCTGCCGAGGCACTTGCGATCCTCACGCAACCTTTTTTCTATCTCGATAGCGGCAAGCAGTCGTTTGCCTTTGTGAGTGGCGATGGGCAATACGTGCTCAAGTTTTTCGACCGTTCCCGCTTGCGACAATGGAGCGATCACACCCTTGCCCACGCCAGAATGGAACAGGCCGTGCATGGCTACGTCACTGCGGCTCTGTACGATAGCGACCATGTCGGACTATTGTATCTGCACGCCACATCCCGCGGCCACAATTTGCCGACGATCCCATTGACAGACCGTTTTGGGTGGACCCATCGGATCGATTTGAATGCCGTTCCCTTCATTCTCCAAAAAAAGGCCGTGCCCACCCGTTTGGTGATTTCCGCCTATCTCGATCGGGGAGAGGGCGTTGCAGCGCAAAGAGCGCTCGATGCGTTAATGGCAATGTATGCCGATGAGCACACACGAGGCGTGTACGACACCGATCGCAACCTCCTGTACAATACCGGTTTTGTGGGAGAAGTTCCCATGCGGATCGATGCAGGCCGCCTTGTCATCGATGAGAGTTTGAAAGATCCCTTTAATAGTCAGAATGAAATAGACATTCTAAAAAGGAAACGGGTCGATCCGTGGCTCAAGCGACACGCTTACTTTTTGCAAAGCTCATCCCAATAGGTGCGCATGGAGGGGCGGAGCCTCTTTTGCAGCTTTTCAACAGGAGCGGGCTCATTTCTAAGGGCCCATTCCGTATCGACGAATGCAATTTTTCCATCCTTGCAGAAAGGGATGTTGAAGGCGTAGACAGAATCGATTAAGCCATAACTGGTAATGAGATCGTGGATCGCATCTAAATGCTTTGTTGTGATCTTCTTTCGATAGGCTCGGTAGTTCTTTTTCTTCTTTAAAATTTTCATGTCTTCGACGACGAGGACAAACCGTTTGCGGGGGACTCCCTGCTCATTTAATGAAGACTCGCTTGGTGGGAGGGGGTAGATCCATTTTTTTGGCACTTTGAATAGGTTTTCATAGCCGTGCCGTTTGATCGCATCGCGGATGGCATTCGCGCCTTCGACTCGTCGCATCCAAATATCCCATTCCGTTTGAGGAGAGGCGTCCATATACATTTTGACCAAGCGATTTTTTAGTTTGGGATGGCGAGCCACAATCACCTTATCATCAGGGCGTCTGCGCACTTGGAAGCCTGCTTTAAACAGCTGTTCAAACGATTCCAAAGCATCCCGTCTCATGAAGATTTTGTCTAAGATGGCTTTCTCTTTTGAATTTTCTGGAAGAAAGTAAGGGGACAGCATGTTCCACACAGCCGGATCCACGTGGGGATCGGGGGTGTACTTGCGCCGTTCTGGTTTTGGCTGTTTTGCTCGGTTAGCAGCTAAAGTATCGGGTTGCCTCGCTAACAAAGTCGATTCACTTGCATACCCAGTCAAAGCAATCAGAAATATCAGAATATATATCATTCATCACCTCAAATCCCTATTTAGTCAGATTGAGTTATTCCGTCAATACTAAAGAAACAAAATATCTAAAGAAAAAATGAATAACTCTTCCTTTCAAATTAGATAAAACGCAGAGGCGGAGAGACAGAGAGACGCAGAGAAAATCTTCAATGATTATTAATTTTTCTCTGCGCCTCTCTGTCTCCCCGCCTCTGCGTTGAAGAACAAATAACATATTCATTATCATGTATTTATGCCATTTTTTCATAGTTATGAGTAATAGCATGTGTGCCCGATTTTTTGGGCACGGGCTCGTTCACGAACCTTAATTGATGGTGAATTGTGCAACATCTTCCTTTACCTTCCTCTACTATTTTTTGTAAGATCAGAAGTAACAAGGAGCGTTTCATGAAAAAATGGCCATTTCTGCTGCTTTTTACCCTAGCATCGCAGTTGAACTTCGCAAATTCCAACCGGACGATTGAGGAGATCGATGCTGAAATTGCGGCTTATACCGAACAGCTTCAAGCATATCGGAAAGAAGCCTTTAATGATGAGATGGAAGCGCAGCCCGGGATGAGGCTCCAGTGGCATCAATATGTCCAAGATGTTGAAAAAGAAGAGGGAGCAGAGAAAAAAATCCTTGAGATCAAAAAGAAAATTGAACAGCTGACTCAAGAGAAAGAAGAGGTTCAAAAGAATAGCGCCTTGCATGAATAAACCCACAAATAAATTGTACGATTATCCCATGGCGTTGCTGACCGATTTTTATCAACTTACCATGTCGTATTGCTACTGGAAAGCCGGCATGGAAAATACCGAATCGGTTTTTCATCTGTTTTTTCGCAAACGCCCTTTCAACGGCGGGTTTACTGTCGCTGCAGGTCTTGAAACCGTCGTCGAATTTCTCAACAAGTTCCGCTTTATCGAAAGCGATTTAACCTATTTGGCCACCTTACGCGGCGCCGACGACCGCCCCTTTTTCGAACCCGCTTTTTTTGATTATCTAGCCCAGTTGAAATTCTCATGTGATATCGATGCGATTCCAGAAGGCAACGTCGTTTTTCCTCAAGAGCCCTTAATCCGCGTGCAGGGCCCCTTGATCCAGGGTCAGTTATTGGAAAGCCCCTTATTAAACCTCATCAATTTCCCCTCGTTGATTGCTACAAAAGCCGCTCGCGTTTGCATTGCAGCGGCTGGCGATCCCGTCTTTGAATTTGGACTCAGACGCGCACAAGGGGTCGATGGAGCGTTGACGGCAAGCCGTGCCGCTTACATCGGAGGGTGTGAAGGCACTTCTAATGTGTTAGCAGGCAAGCTGTTTGGCATCCCCGTTAGAGGCACCCATTCCCACAGTTGGGTCATGGCGTTTGAGACGGAGAAAGCTGCCTTTGAAACGTACGCCAAGCAATTGCCCAATCATACCGTCTTTCTCGTCGATACATACAACACAATTGAGGGGATCAAGAATGCGATTCAAACCGGAAAAGAGTTGGAAGCGCAAGGGAAGCCCCTTTTAGGCATACGCCTCGATTCGGGCGATTTAGCATACTTAAGCATCAAAGCCAGAGAGATGTTGGACGAAGCAGGATTTACAAAAGCCAAAATTGTAGCCAGCAACGAACTCGATGAGACCATCATCAGTGAACTCAAGCGGCAAGGGGCAAGGATCGATGTGTGGGGTGTCGGCACCAACTTAGTGACAGCCGCAAATCAGCCCGCTTTAGATGGTGTCTACAAGTTATCAGCCATTCGAGAGCCGGGCGAGGAGTGGAAATACAAACTCAAGCTCTCTGAGCAAATGCTCAAGGTTTCCAACCCCGGTATTTTGCAAGTGAAGCGTTTTAAACTGCAAAATGAGTATATCGCAGACGCCATTTACGACACACAACTGGGGCTTAAGCCCCCTTACATGATTGTCGACCCGTTCGACCCCACGCGCAAGAAACGCCTCCCCAAAGAGTGCCAGATGCACGACCTGCTTGTCCCCATTTTTAGGAAGGGGGAGTGCGTCTATACCCTGCCGCCCCTTCATGAGATTCGCGACACCACGCAAAGAGAGTTAGGTGGCTTTCACGCGGGGATTAAGCGGTTTATTAATCCTCATGAGTATGTCGTCGGCATGGAAAAATCGCTCTACGATCTCAAAGTCAAACGGATCGAAGAGATCCGCATGGACACCTTTTTGCACCGATGAAAAAGAAAATCATTTCCGTTAAGGTTACCCCCCGTGCGCATAAAAATGAGGTTGTCGGGTGGGACGGAGAGGTTTTAAAAATTCGCGTGAGAGCCGTTCCCGAAAAAGGAGGTGCGAACGAAGCTGTTCTGGCTCTCCTTGCCGATTATTTAGGTGTTCCCAAATCCTCTGTACGTCTGATCGGAGGCGGTTCTTCGCGCCTAAAGCGAATCGCGATTCTTGAAGAAATCCATTGACTGTTTAACTCCTTTTCCACACACTAGTGTCTACAAAAATCAGGAGGTATATCGATGGAAATCTTTCGTCATCTTCAGAAATGGTATCAAACTTCCCAGGTGCAAGATCCCCTCTATCTGCTCGACAATCCCCTCTCCAATCGGGTCAAGGCATACTGCAAAAATTTTTCTCTTCGCCAACCGCAAGGAGAAGGCAAGCTAGATAACAAAGTTACCCCTGCACCCGGACTCTTTTCGTGGCTTACAAGTTTTTTTCGATCGTCTGCCACAGATCAGACATCAGAGTGGGTAAACGTTGAGGGGGGAAGGAAAGAATAAAAGGCAGATTTTCTCTTGACTTTCAGGTATTCTTAACCGTAATATTTTCCCAACTTACTGTGTCATGTAGGTTTATTCAATTCTAAACAAAGGACAGATGACTATGGAATTTAACGCAGACTACATAAAAAACTTTCAATGGCCTACATACACTCAAGCTCAAGCATTTGTGGGAGACATCGGGACTAAGACACAGTATGCATGCATTGCTGTGCACCACGGGTTTGTTGCCGTCTCTTCAGAGGCCTTCGCAACCTTAAGTAAGCAACTCTCCGAAGCTCCCCAAACAAGCCGAGAGCTTGCACAGCGCGCCTGGGCGCAAACCGATTGGAAAGGGATCGCAGTTCTCACTGTAGCCTCTGCCATTGCCATTTACGTCGTTAATCACTTCTTCTGCTCCAGCCAAGCAAACCCCCCAGCACAAGACTTCGAGGCTCTTTACCTTCAGGAACAAGCGAAAAGCGCAGCCCTGAACAAAGATCTCAGTGCAAGTAAGCAAGCGGCTGCAAAAGCGCAGCAGGACCTTGAATCTGCGAGACAAGCGCAGACTCCAGCAGGTCAAGCAGCGTTGCAAGAGCAAATTGACGAGCTCACCGGTGTTAGACAAGCTAACGCATTAGAAATAGCGCAGTTGAAAAAAGAGCTCGCTCTGGCTGGTGAGGAAACAAAAACATACGAGGCACAACTCGCTGAACGGCAAACTCAGCTTGATAAGGCCCTTGCTGCTCTCCAAACCTTGCAAGAGGAAAATGCCACACTGATCGCAGCTGGACAAGCGTTCGCGAATACTTCAAGCTCAAGCTTGGGCTCCACTGACACAGGTAATACAAGCACCGATTCTCTTCACCCCCCTTCAGAAGAGAAGGAAGCGAAAAGGGTGAGCAAGCATGTTTCTAAAAAGCTTAACACCAGTCTTTTTGAAAAAGCTGCACTAGACCAGGATAAGCGTAACTCCACTCTACAAGGGATTCATGCGGCTGGCAAGCAAACCGAAGACGCTCGCAAAAAACTTCAAGAGCTTAAAGAGAAAGAAGCAGAGCTTCAACGGCAGCGCGTGCAAGTGGAAGCGCAACAAGCCGAGTTCTTATCGCCCCGTAAGCAACCGCGAGTGCAAACAGCTACACCTGTTACTCGACCGGCAGCATCCTCTTCCTCAAGCTCTGCTTCGGGGGCTGATGGCGGTGCAGGCGCAGCTGGAGCAGCAGCACCCTCAAGTGCAGCTCCGGGATCGGAAGTTAACGGCTCAAATTAATAGTCTCTCTTCTTAATTCCCAAATCTCATGCAATCTCCCGGTTGCATGAGGTTTGATTTTTCATTGCGAAAAACATCTCCCCCACGCATCATCCTTAAATAGAGAAGAAAGCGCTTTATAGGGGGTCCTGATGTGGCGAAAGATGGCGATGTGCGTGCTCTGTCTGGTCGGTGGAGCGCAAGGGTTTGCTCAAATTCTTGCTGAGCCAATGATTTCTCCTATTCCCAAAGAACATAAAATCGCAATACCTGCAGAAGAGGTCGTTGAAACCCACCACTCCATTCGGATTGCAGGAGTCGAAGTTCCTTATAAGGCCATGGTAGGTACCCAGAACTTGACCAACGAGGCGGGGGAGTCGAAAGCTTCGATTTTTTATGTTGCCTACACCCGGGAGAATGCCGGAGATTTGCGTCTCCGTCCCATTTTATTCTGCTTCAATGGAGGCCCCGGGTCTGCTTCTGTCTGGCTCCATATGGGAATGATTGGCCCCAAACGGGTCGAGTTTAACGACGAAGGCACCGTCCCTGTTTTGCCCAATAATTTTATCGATAACCCCTATTCGTTGCTCGATGTTGCGGATCTCGTTTTCATCGATCCCATTTCAACCGGGTATAGCCGCACGGTCCTCGGCGAAGATCCTAAGCAGTACCACGCGGTTACGGCAGACATTCAATCGATTGCTCAATTTATCCGGTTGTATACGACCCGCAATTTGCGGTGGGAATCGCCTAAGTTCCTTGTGGGGGAGAGTTATGGCACCTTGCGTGCGGCAGGGTTGGCTCTTGAGTTGCACAACGAAGACCATTTCGAATTGAATGGGATTGTTTTGATCTCGTCGGTCCTCAATTACCAAACCATTGCCTTCGACGACGGCAACGACTTGCCCTACATTTTGTATCTTCCCTCCTACACAGCAGCGGCATTTTACCATAAGCGCCTTCCTGAAGAGCTTCTGAAAGACCTTGCAGCAACCTTAAAAGAGGTAGAGTCCTTTGCTCTGAATGAATACACGGTTGCCTTGATGCAAGGGGACAATCTCTCCACTCAAGAGAGGCAAGCGATTGTGGAAAAGCTTGCCCGCTATACAGGGCTGCCTCCAGATTACATCGACAAGGCGAATTTGCGCGTAAACATCTACCAATTTGCCAAAAGGTTATTAGAGAGCGAGTCTCGCTGCATCGGACGCTTTGACAGCCGCGTCAAGGGCTATCTTCTAGATCGCTGCTCAGACCATTTTGAGTTTGATCCTGCCGTTGAGAATATCGTCGGGCCCTTCACCGCAGCTTTTAACCAATACGTAAGAGCCGATCTCAATTGGAAGACCGACATCGAGTACAAGACTTTGGCCTCAGTCCATCCTTGGGACTATGACGAGGCAAAAAATCAATACCTCGACATGGCAGATAAGTTGCGTTCTGTGATGACCTTCAACCCCAATTTAAGGGTCTTTGTCGCCAGCGGCTATTACGATTTGGCCACCCCCTATTTTTCAACCGCCTATACTTTTTCCCACCTCGGCCTAGATCCCTCCCTCAGACCACACGTAACACTCAAGTACTATCCAGGAGGCCATTTGGTTTTCCTCTACCGCCCCAACCTCATCCAAATGAAGCAGGAGATCGCCTCCTTCATCACGCAATAACCATTGATTCTTATCGAAGCCTTAGCTACAATCACTTCTCCCCACCACGGGGCAATAGCTCAGTTGGTTAGAGCAGCGGACTCATAACCCGCTGGTCCCTGGTTCAAGTCCAGGTTGCCCCACTTTTCCCCTCAAGAAATCCCCCTATGAAGCATTGCAGAGGCTCCAACCAATAGCCACGAACTAGGGAAGGTGCTCTGTAACATCTGCGAAGCTGCGGCGGCGGATAGCCACGGTGCGTAAGCCCGTGGAAATCCATTCCTAGACCGTCTGAGCTGCGTAGCTGCGACAGAGGTGAGCCACCAATTAAAGCTGGGTTCAAGGCGAGCGCATGATGTGCTTCTTCACCCAATTAATCTCATCTTCATTAATGGTATGGCCCATGCCGTGATATACTTTTAAAGTCACATTAGCCCCAAGTTTTTTCATGATGTCCTTAGATTGTTCCGATCGCAACAAAGGAACATGGGGATCTTTGTCACTATTGCCGATAAATACTTTTGTACCTTCAAAATTGCCATGATATTTTTCTTCATCAAGGGCACTTCCTATCAATCCTCCGGTGAATGCAACGACTCCGCCATAGCGTGCAGCATACCTTGCGGATACTTCCAAAGCCAAGCAAGCTCCTTGTGAGAAACCCATGAGATAAATTTGGCTTCTTGGGATATGAAGCGAAGTTTCATCAATGAGCCTTTTAATGGTTTCAACTGCTGATGATAACCAAGGCTCATTTGTCTTTTCTTCCGCCATGAAACTGTAGGGATACCAAATGTTATTTGTCGCTTGAGGGGCAGCTATGTAAAAGGTATCATCGCAAAATTCCTTGGCGAGCTTCAAGATGTCAAAGGCAGTGCCGCCGCGACCGTGAAGCAGTATTAAGGTCTTTGAGGCTTTGTTTAATGGGCGACCTTGTTCCACGATTTTATAGCTATGCATCAGTCTATAAACTTATGAAGATCAAATTGAATGGGCGGAAGCTTTTTTTCAATGATTTGCCTATGCCTTTCTTCCCAGGACGGTAATTTAAGGGATTCACCAAGATGGGCAAGTTCTTCATCTACAGTAAAGCCTGGAGGGATCGTCGCAATTTCAAATAAAATACCGCCGGGCTCTCTGTAATAAATGGAGTGAAAATACTCTCTGTCTATTACCGGCGTGACGTTAAAACCGGCTTTCAATAACTTTTCACGAGCTTCCAGCTGCGTCGTATCATTTGCCGTCGCAAATGCAACATGGTGAATGGTGCCCGCGCCAGGCAGCCCTTGGATGGCATCCGGACTGCAAAGTATATCTACATAGCCGCCTGGTTTGCCGCTTGCAGAATAGCGAAAACGGTTGCCTTTTTCAGCAATCCATTCATGATCCATTTGTGCTGTCAGCAATCGGGCTGTTTTTTCATAACCTTCTACCGAAAGTGTAATGCCATAAAAACCTTTGATGGCATATTCAGAAGGGATATTCCCATAGGTGAATCCTTTCCTTGCGTCTCGTTTGTTAAAGACCAATTCAATACCCAAACCATCGTTATCTTCCAGATAAACGTATAATTCATCCTCAAAACGCTTCTGCGGAGCCTCATATTTAATGCGGAATTTATCCAGCCGCTTGATCCAATAATCCAGGGCTTCTTCTGAAGCTGAAAAGGAAGTCACGGTCAATTGTCCTTTTCCTTTTCTGCCTTTAGAAATCCCTGTATAGGGGAAAAAGGTCATAATTGTTCCCGGAGTGCCATTTTCGTTGCCATAATACAAGTGGTAGACTTCAGGGGCATCGAAATTGATGGTTTTTTTTACCATGCGCAGGCCTAGAATACCTGAATAGAAATCACAATTTTTTTGCGCGTCAGACGCTAACGCAGTGATGTGATGCAGGCCTGTAACGAGCTTGTTCATCATTTGATACAAATCGATTTGTGTAATAATTGTTTAATATGCATGTATATTGCCTCTATTCCTTCGGTGTTGAGGGGGACAGAGCGGCAATGGCTTTTTTAACGCCTATCTTGGAATCTTCAAAATAAGCTGGTCCCGTTAATAAAGAGACCTTTGTTACTGATAGCGCTTCGCTGGCATTTTGTTTTTTCAAATACATCTGTGTTTGGTAGGCTTCAATAGCCCCTTGAATGACAAATCCGGCGACATCGGCAGTTGGAGATGAAATGCCGGCATCTTTTAAATCGCTTGCGTGTGAATAATTTGCTACTTCCAACCTGAGAGCTTCTCTCATGCCTGTCAGTCCCACCAATCGCATCATTTCAGGTTTGAAATCGTTTCTATTGCCTAATCCGATAAGCAATAATTTGTTGGCCGGGACAGTTTTTGCGGGAGGGATAATGAGCAATGTTTCCAAGAACTGTCCTTCAAATTTGTTGGTTTTTCTTAATTCAGTGATTAAGCCGTGCAATGCTTCATCTACATGAACTATTCCATTTAATTCTTTAGGCAGCGCCGGAGGAGAGTTAAAGATATCTCCTTCGACAAATTCAAATAAACACACTATCTGCAAGGGTGTTTGTTGCGCCGAAGGACTTTGTACAACGGCTTCAATATCAACACCATCTACTCTTCCGAGAATCTCTTTAGTATTAACGACCGGTAAAGTTTTAGACGGCGGAGGAACTGTTGGTGCAGCAGAAGTCAAAATCAAAATTGAGGCTGCTAATAATATTGCTCGTGATAACTTCATTGTCTTTTTCATATCTTGGATTTGCATCGCGCCCCCCTCTGACACTGATTGCTACCTTTGAATAGGCTCAGAGAGAAAAGCAAAGAGCGTCTGGTATAGTTGTCACACTATTCAATGCTTTACCATTACCATCTTAAGTATGCAACATAATTGTTAATAGAATATTCGGGATCACAACTATATCTTGACATCTTACAGATTAAGCAAATATGTTCACAAATAAGACATAGGAGGATTTGTATGAGTAATTATACCGATTTTTTAACACCTCAAAATGCCGCATTGGCATTGATAGACTACCAGCCGGCGATGGTGTTTGGCGTCCAAAGCCACGATCGCATGTTGATCACACATAATGCGTCGATATTGGCCAAGTCGGCAAAATTATTCAAAATTCCCACCATCTTATCTACTGTGGCGAAAGATAGCTTTAGTGGAGAGTTGGCGCCGGAAATCACATCCGTATTCCCTGGTCAGACGATCATCGACCGCACATCGATCAATGCCTGGTTAAATAAGGATTTTCGGAATGCTATAGAGTCTACAAGACGGAAAAAGATAGTCTTGGCAGGCCTTTGGACAGAGGCGTGTGTCTTATTTCCAACTTTAGAACTGCTTAAAGCTGGTTATGAAGTCTATATTTCTACAGATGCATGCGGAGATGTCTCTTTAGAAGCGCATGAACGCAGCATTCAACGAATGATCCAGGCCGGAGCTGTCCCTATCACTTCCTTGCAATTTCTTTTTGAATTGCAGCAAGACTGGGCTCGTGGCGATACTTATGATGGGGTCTTGGAAATCTTAAAGAAAGAATCGCCATATGGTGTCCAAGTACGTTTTTCAAAATGGGCGCTGGGAGAACACGCCTCTGAAGCCGGACGGCGTTAATATCTCAAGGAACGGAAGATGGCTAATCCTCAAGTTGATTTGATCCTCTTTAATGGCAAAATCACTACGCTTGATAAAAAGAAACCAGAAGTGTCTGCCATCGGGATTAAAGATGGGGTCGTCTCTGCTATAGGCTCAGATGATGAAATTAAAAAATTAACAGAAAAGAGCACCCCCGCAATAGATCTTAAAAAACGACGCGTTATTCCCGGTCTTAACGATTCCCATTTGCATTTGATAAGAGGCGGTCTGAATTACAACATGGAACTGCGCTGGGACGGTGTTCCTTCCCTGGCCTATGCCATGGAGATGTTAAAAGGACAAGTTCTCCGTACCCCACCGCCTCAATGGGTAAGGGTCATTGGAGGTTGGTCGGAGTTTCAATTTGTAGAAAAGAGAATGCCTACATTGAACGAGATCAATGCTATAGCTCCGGATACGCCTGTCTTCATCCTCCATTTATATGATCGCGCATTGCTCAATGCAGCAGCCTTGCGGGCCGTCGGCTATACCAATGACACTCCAGACCCCATTGGCGGACGCATAGAAAGGGATGGAAAGGGAAATCCGACAGGGATGCTCATTGCCGAACCGAATGCCATGATTCTCTATTCTACGCTGGCAAAAGGCCCCAAATTAAATTTGGCAGATCAAATCAATTCGACACGACACTTTATGCGCGAACTTAATCGCTTAGGCCTTACAAGCTGCATTGATGCAGGAGGTGGCTTTCAGAATTATCCTGAAGACTATCAAGTGATAGAGGATTTGCATAAAAATGAGCAGCTCACAATTCGGATCGCTTATAATTTATTCACCCAAAAGCCCGGCAATGAATTAATGGATTTTCAGAGATGGTCTAAAATGGTCACCCCTTATTCGGGGGATAACATGTACCGCCAAAATGGTGCGGGCGAGATGCTTGCATTCTCGGCTGCGGATTTTGAAGATTTCTTATATGCAAGACCTGACATGCCTTCAAATATGGAGGGGGACCTCAAAAAAGTCGTGCGTTTCCTTGTAGAAAATCGTTGGCCGTTTCGCTTACATGCCACTTATGATGAAACGATAAGTGGGGCATTGAATGTATTTGAAGAAATTAATCGGGATGTTCCTTTTAATGATATTTGCTGGTTTTTCGATCATGCAGAAACTATTTCGGACGCTAACCTCGAGAGAATTAAATCTCTTAACGGCGGAATCGCCGTTCAACATCGAATGGCATTTCAGGGAGAGTATTTTATTCAAAAATATGGAGTAAAAAAAGCCAAAAGAAGTCCGCCTATTCGCAAAATGCTGCAAATGGGTATTCCTGTTGGGGCAGGGACCGATGCCACACGAGTTGCGAGCTACAATCCCTGGATCTCTTTATATTGGATGGTGTCGGGCAAAACTGTTGGAGGGACCGTCCTTTACGGGGATGAAAATAAACTTGAGCGTTTAGATGCTTTGCGTCTTTATACCCTTGGCAGCGCCAAATTTTCTCGGGAAGAAAATAATAAGGGATCTCTTTCGCCCGGAATGTATGCTGATTTTGCCGTATTGTCGCAGGACTATTTTACTATTCCGGAAGAGTCCATTAAAAATATTACGTCTTTGCTAACAATTTTAGGAGGTAAAGTCGTGTATGCAGCGGGCGAGTTCTCTGCATTGGACCTGGCAAAAGAATTGCCTGTCAGTCCTGATTGGGCTCCTGTTCGTCACTATGGGGGATATTATCGCGCTCCCATACATTATTCTTGTTCATGTCAAGGTAAACAAAAGACTTCTCTTGATGGTTTATTAGGCATGACCGGTAACGATACCGGACCATTAAATCCCTGGTCCTTCGGTTGTGACTGTTTCGCCTATTAAATAACGTCAACGATACTCCTTAAATCCTGTCATTGACGCACTTTGCTTCAGAGTCAATACTGCATCTTAAGGCAAAGCAGTAGTGTTTTGCTTGACAGGTTTCTATGTAAGATTTAATTTGAAAAAAAGAAGAGATGGCAACTTATTCAGAGGATATTTTACAAAAAACCAGAGGAAATTATGTCAAAAATTGGAGTGTATCGGCCGGAAGATAAGTATAAGAACTATTCGCTTTCAACATCTAAGCCTTTGAAGAGTCATGCCTATTTCACGGAGAAGGTCTGGACGATGCAAGAACAGATCTATAAAAAACTCAAAAATGTTGCTAAGTATCTTGAAAGTTTATATCCGAAATTAACAGATGATTTTGGCAAGAACATAAAGGTGATGATTGAGAAAAACCTTGGAATATTGATAAAGGATTTAGATCTCATGCAACAGAGTTTGCATAAAAACCCAGACTCATTCAACACAAAAAAACTCAAAATAAATCAACACCATATTGATGAAATGAGAAACGTTTGTGATGCTCTGCAAACAGTTAATACATATGAATATGAATTTAAGAATCTAGGCAAAACCAAGCATGCACTTAATGAATTAGAGCATCTCATACAACCGACGAAATTTGAAAAGAGTTTAGAAAAAGCGCAGGTTAAAAGTGGACAAAAAACCAAGTCTGCAAAGAAGTTGCCTAAGCAGAAAAAAACTGCAAAACCTGCACGCAAGCTTAAATCGTCTGGAAAAAAAGTAGCCAAACCAAAGCGAAAATTGCCCGCAAAAAGCGTTTTGAAAGCCAAGCCTGCGTCCAAAAAGAAACGTTAGGAATGAATATCGGGATGCTTGTAATGCTCTTTTAGATAATATTCGAGGAGGTTATCTACGAGGACATGCGGATTTGATTCGTACATGACTTTAGCGCCGGTTTTCTTTTTTATGAATTTGACAATATTCTGAATGTCTGACGCAATACCGCCGGTGCCGAGTAGAACTCCAATGAGATTGCCTTCATCATAAGCAATTGAAAATTCACCCAGTGTGCCTGAATGACCACCCATAATAATCACGATGTCTGAGCTGCGTATATTCACAACTTCTCTACCCATCAGTCCGCTTCCGGTGAATATGAGCACGTCATGATAGGCTATGGGTGAGTGGTATTTTTCAATATGCTCTCTTTCGCTTAATGCAGGCGATATTCCCACAACTAAGCCTCCCTTTTCGGTTGCTCCTTTGGCCGCTTCAAGCGGAAATCCCGGACAGGCTCCTGTAACGGTAATGCAGCCTCTTTCTGCTATTGCGCACCCCAGTTCATAAGCAATCGTTTTATGCTTCAAGGAAAGTTTGCCAGAAGCAGATCCCATGACCCCAATCTTCAATTTCATCTTGGCCATTACTTATTCCCTGACTGATTCAACCGAGAAAAGGAGAAGCTGCAAAAGCAACTTCTCCTCGATAACTATCTGCTTTTCACTGTTAGCTGATTATTGACAGATCTAACTCCATCAATATCTCTAATTTGATCATTTATCTTTTGAATATCTTCGAATTTATCAACGGTTCCGCTAATAACAACGACACCATTAGTTGTTCTGATCACTAATGTTTGATATCCTTTTGAAAACCAACCATTATTCAATTTGTCGCGAATTTTAGCATTTAATTGTCTGTCTTGTGGATTGGAAGCAAAATCTTGAGGATACTTTTTTTCCGAACTTTGTAATTGGGATTCAGAATAGGTCTCTGAGTTGTCTTTAACGTTTGTATTTGAATCGTTTACTTGTCTATAATCCCCATCATATGGCTGATTATTCTGCTGTTGATAGTATTGTTGATTTTGATCATACGATTGGTTATTTCGTTGATAATTTCGATTATCTCTTTGATTATAACCTTGTTGATTTTGCTGATAATAATTCCCGTTATTGGGTTGATTTTGATAATAGCCACCGCCATTATTGTTAGGTTGACAGCAACCTGCTCCATTTCCGTTGGGTTGGTAGTACTGACCGGCAGATACTAACGCAACAGATCCGAGAGCAATTAATGTGAATAGTTTTTTCATTTTTTCTCCTACGTAAGGACGTTTTTTGGGACAATTTTTATGATGGGCTCTATAAATACCAAAGAGCTAGAGACCATCATCATTTTCTTCGTAGTGCTGTTAGAAAACCTGGCATCAGTCCGCGCACAAACGCAGACGGACATCCGCCTTATCACAACATCTACACAAGATTGGGTGTCAAACAAATTTTATAGTCTTCCTAGCAACCACAAAATAAGGACAATAATTAAGACTGTCCCCAAAATTCCGCTGGGACCATATCCCCAACCAGAACTGTGCGGCCATGTTGGAAAAGCGCCAATAAGCAATAAAATCAAAATGACAACTAATACTGTGCCTAGCATGTTTTCTCCTTTAAAAATGATCGTGAAAAAAATATTTTTTCACTTTTTTTTCACACTAAAACAACCTAGCCGTGATGTCAATATAAATGTTTAATGAGACATTCCTGCTTTACGCGATTGCCTTTGCCAACAAATAGGCAGCGCTAGCAGCCATTCCCCCAACGAATACCGTTTGGAATCCACTTTTGAAAAGAGAAGCCCCTGTAAAATACCCTTTGGCAACCCCAAAGCAGAAGAGTGCAAGCAGGGTTACAGAGGCAGAGATTAAGAGAGCCGTATGAGAGTCTGACATCAAGATATAGGGAAATAATGGAATAATACCACCTATAACATAGGAAAAAGCAATTGTGAATGCGCTTTGGAAAGCTCTAGAAGGATCTGGCTTTTCAAGTCCGAGCTCGAATTTCATCATGAAATCTTTCCAAGCTGTGGGATTTCGCTTAAGTGCGGTCACCACAGAGGATGATTCATTTTGGGATACGCCATATTGAGCAAAGATATCATATATTTCCTGTTCTTCTGCCTGAGTTTGCTGGGTAATTTCGAGTTGCTCTCGCTTGGCTTCGCTTTCAAAATGTTCTGCGTCACTTTTTGCAGCTAAATAGCCTCCTAAACCCATAGCGATTGAGCCTGCCGCAATTTCGGCAAATCCGGCTGTGACTACAAGATGTGTTTCAGCGATGGCTCCCGATATACCCGCAGCGAGGGCAAAAGGGACAGTGAGACCATCTGACATGCCGATCACTATGTCTCGTATTGTGTTTCCACCTTGAAAATGTTCTTCTCTGTGATAGATGGTTTTCATGACACCGATTTGTTTTTTATAGTGTTAAACCCCTCATATTGTATCAAATAGAAAAATGTCAATTAGAGAATGCCTTCATTTTGACGATCAATCCTTAGAAATAGGTCTTTATCCCGCAGCAGTTATTTCCCGTGTAAAAAATTGCTAATAATTATTTTAAATGACATGGTTGGGTTAGTGAGTCTCCTCGAAGAATTCACAGCGGGAATGGCTCTAAGAATACAACCCAACAAGGCGAAACTTATGGGAGCAACAGCAACTCAATCTCTTGATAAACAAAGATAAATAACTTTTTAAAATGAAACCAGCTAACCCACGTATTTTAACGATCAATGGCGGCTCGTCGAGCATCAAGTTCGCACTATTCGGTGTTGGCGAATCGCTTCAAAGGATTATAGAGGGTGGAATTGAACGGATTGGATTTCCAGATGCCACTTTGAGTGTGAAAGGCGTGAACCTGTCGGATAATTTCTCGCGGATAGTGGCAGCTCCGGATCATAAGGCGGGGGTGGACGTTCTAATGGATTGGTTTGAAAAATGGGATGGGCGTAATTCATTAACAGCGGTAGGACATCGCGTGGTGCATGGTGGGCCGAAGTATAGTAAGCCACAACGCATCACTGCAGAAATGCTTGAAGATCTGCACAAGTTCAGTTCATTCGATCCTGAGCACATGCCAGAGGAAATTCAGTTGATCGAGGCGTTTCTTCGTCGCTTTCCAAACTTGCCCCAAGTGGCGTGTTTCGACACAGCTTTTCACCATGATCTGCCACGCGTGGCTAAAATGTTGCCGATTCCACGCCATTACGAGGCACAGGGTGTGCGGCGGTACGGGTTTCATGGGTTGTCCTATGAATTTCTAATGGGGGAATTAGCCCGTCTGGAGGGATCGAAAGCAGCACAAGGGCGAGTTATTCTTGCGCATCTTGGCAGTGGAGCCAGCCTTGCGGCTGTGCACAATGGCAAATCCATGGATACGAGCATGAGTTTCACACCAACAGCTGGGGTTCCGATGGGTACTCGCTCCGGCGATCTCGATCCCGGGTTGGTTTGGTATCTTTCTTGCACCGAAAGACTCGATGCAAAAAAATTTAATGAGATGGTCAATTTCCAATCAGGGCTGCTGGGCATTTCGGAGACAAGTTCAGACATGCACGACTTACTTAAAAATGAAACAACGGATGTGCGGGCAGCTGAAGCTGTCGCACTGTTTTGCTACCAGGTTAAGAAATGGATTGGTGCATTTGCAGCGGCATTAGGCGGACTGGACACGCTTGTGTTTTCTGCTGGCATAGGAGAGAATTCTTCCCTAGTTCGTTCCACGATTTGCGAGGGGCTTGGATTTCTTGGAATTGAACTCGAAGACAAACAAAATTTAGCCAATGCAGGGATGATTTCTACAGCGACCAGCCGAGTGAGTGTTCGTGTCATTCGCACGGATGAAGAGTGGATGATAGCCAAGACTCTTTGCCGAGTTCTCGAACTTGAATAAAAAGGAACCATGAAGACAAATACCCTTTCTCCGGATCTCCTTCAAAAGATGGATGCCTACTGGCGGGCTGCTAACTATTTGTCTGTCGGTCAGATTTATCTTTATGATAATCCACTGCTAAAGCGGCAGCTGTTATTGTCTGATATTAAGCCATTGGTGGTCGGACATTGGGGAACGACGCCAGGTCAGAATTTTATCTATGTGCATTTGAACCGAGTCATTAAGAATTACGATCTAAATATGTTCTACATCGCCGGCCCTGGCCATGGAGGTCCGGCGCTGGTAGGTAATACTTATCTTGAAGGAACCTACAGCGAGATTTATCCGGATATCAGCCAGGACGAAGCTGGGCTGAAAAAACTATTCAAGCAATTCTCTTTTCCTGGTGGGATTTCTAGTCATGTTGGGCCAACAACACCAGGATCCATTCACGAAGGGGGCGAGCTTGGTTATTCACTCAGCCATGCCTTCGGGGCTGTTTTCGACAATCCAGGCCTGACTGTTGCCTGTGTCGTCGGCGATGGTGAAGCAGAAACGGGTCCCTTGGCAACCGCATGGCAGTCCAACAAATTTCTCAATCCAATTAAGGATGGAGCTGTGCTGCCGATCCTACATCTCAATGGTTATAAGATTAGCAATCCGACAGTCTTGGCACGCATTGAGCATGAGGAATTGGAGCAATTCTTTCGAGGCTGCGGCTGGACGCCTTATTTTGTGGAAGGTGATAAACCGGAAGAGATGCATCAACTCATGGCTGCAACCTTGGAAATGGCCATTGAGGATATTTGCCGAATTCAAAAAAATGCGAGAGACAATAATGATGCCACTCGACCACGTTGGCCGATGATTGTTCTTAAGTCTCCCAAAGGATGGACAGGGCCCAAAGTAGTCGATGGCCTGCAAATTGAAGGCACTTTTCGTGCGCATCAAGTGCCTCTTTTGGTGGATGCCGAACACCCCGATCATCTTAACCAGCTTGAAAGCTGGTTGAAAAGCTACAAGCCAGAAGAACTATTTGATGAAAATGGTCGTCTAATAACGGAATTGGCTGATCTCGCACCAAAAGGAAATCGACGGATGGGTGCTAATCCGCACGCAAACGGCGGCAGTTTGCTCCGTGACTTGCAAATGCCAGACTTTCGCCTCTATGCAGTGAATGTGCCTTCTCCTGGTGCTGTTGATGCGCATGACACGCTTGTTTTGGGTAGTTTTTTTCGTGACGTGGTTAAGCTGAATCAGGATCAGCGCAATTTCCGCATCTTTGGTCCCGATGAAACACTTTCGAATCTCTTGGATGCTGTTTTTGAAGTTACCAATCGTCAATGGGACGCCCGTGAACAAAAGAATGATGAATTTCTCGCACCCGTCGGACGTATACTGGACTCCATGCTGAGTGAGCATCAATGTGAAGGTTGGTTGGAAGGGTATTTATTAACCGGACGGCATGGCGTATTCAATTGCTATGAAGCGTTCATTCACATCGTTGATTCGATGTTCAACCAGCACGCCAAATGGTTAAAAGTTACAGCACAACTACCATGGCGGAAAAAGATTGCCTCATTGAATTATCTTCTCGCGTCGCACGTCTGGCAGCAGGATCACAACGGCTTCACACACCAAGATCCCGGTTTTCTGGATCATGTTGTGAACAAGAAAGCTGATATCGTGCGCGTTTACCTGCCGCCAGATGCCAATTGTTTGCTCTCGGTCTTTGATCACTGTTTGCGCAGCCGTCATTACGTCAACGTGGTTGTGGCAGGCAAACATGCTCTTCCGCAATGGTTGACCATGGAAGATGCCGTAGTGCATTGCACGGAAGGAATTGGGATTTGGCAATGGGCTAGCAATGACCAGGGTAAAGAACCGGATGTGGTGATGGCCTGCTGCGGCGATACTCCTACGTTAGAGATTCTGGCGGCTGTCTCTATTTTGCGCGAGCACCTGCCCGATCTAAAAATCCGTGTGATCAATGTCGTCGACCTGATGAAGCTGGAGTCAGCAACGCAACATCCGCATGGCTTAAGCGACGCAGATTACGACTCACTCTTTACTAAAGATAAGCACATCATTTTCGGCTTCCATGGGTACCCTTGCCTGATCCACCGGCTGACCTACCGTCGGACAAACCAGAATCTCCATGTCCGAGGCTATAAGGAAGAGGGAACTGTCACAACGGCCTTCGACATTAGGGTGCAGAATGACTTAGATAGGTTCCACTTAGTGCAAGACGTGATTGATCGCTTACCATATTTAGGCCCCAAAGGGGACTATCTGAAGCAGATGGTCCAGAACAAGCTCATCGAGCACAAACTTTACATTGATCAACATGGCCAAGACATGCCCGAAATCCGAAACTGGAAGTGGGGCGGGTCATGAGTGTGCAGTCTGATAAGGAACCCTCCTTTTGGCAGCAGAATTTGACAGCGGTATTGGAAGACTATAAGTCCACCCTAGCCGGTTTGACAAGCAGCGAGGTCGCTGAACGCCTCACACGTTATGGCCCCAACCTGTTTCATCCGCAGAAAAGGAATGCGGCGCTGTTTCAGTTTCTCTCCAAATTTACCAATCCACTCGTCATCATTCTGCTCGTAGCCAGTGCTATATCAGCTCTCACTGGTGATGTGGCTAGTTTTATCATTATTTCGCTCATTGTCCTCATGAGCGTCACACTGGATTTTATTCAGGAATACAGGGCTGGTAAGGAGGCAGAGAGATTACGTCAATCAGTGATAGTGCATGTGCAGGCGCTGCGAGATGGAAAGTCTCAGGAGATTCCTCTTCCTTCGCTGGTTCCTGGAGATGTTGTGTTACTTGCTGCCGGTGACCTGGTCCCTGGTGATGGACGGATATTGGAGGCAAAGGATTTTTTTGTGAATCAGGCCCTACTAACTGGGGAACCGTTTCCGGTCGAGAAAAAACCTGGCGAATCTCCTGATGAGGCCGAGATCCTATCAGCGAGCAATACCGTATTACGAGGGACTTCGGTAGTAAGCGGAACGGCAAAAATATTGATTTGCAAAACCGGTGCAAATACAGTGCTTGGCGATATTGCTGACAGCCTTATAACCAAGGCTCCTCTCAATTCATTCGAACAAGGGACGCGCAGCTTTGGAATGCTTATCATGCGCTTTACAATCTTCCTCGTGCTGTTTGTTCTTCTAGTCAATGCAATCTTCCACAGACCATGGCTCGAATCCTTTATCTTTGCCGTAGCGTTAGCGGTCGGATTAACGCCTGAACTGCTTCCGATGATCGTTTCAGTGACTCTTGCCAGGGGAGCAAAGCGCATGGCCGCTAAACGAGTCATTGTTAAACAACTCGCTTCCATACAAAACCTAGGAAGTATGGATGTGCTTTGTACGGATAAGACAGGCACATTAACTGAAGCGCGTATTCATTTGGAGCGCCATATTGACAGTCTCGGACGTGACAGCAAAAGGGTTTTAGAATTGGCTTACCTGAACAGTTTTTTTGAAACGGGATTGAAAAGCCCTTTGGATGATGCCATCTTGGAGCACAAAGATGTCGATGTAACCGGCTGGCAAAAAATCGACGAGGTGCCTTTTGATTTTGAACGCCGTCGGGTTTCGGTACTGGTTGATAATGGACAGAAAAGGATGCTTGTGGTCAAAGGGGCTCCTGAAGATATCTTGAGTCTTTGCACCAGCTATGAAGGAGAGAGCGACACCGATCTGCGCCCTTTGGATGATGCAGCGATGGCCACTGTACGAGCACTATTTGACTCTCTAGGAAGGGAAGGATTTCGAGTGCTCGGAATTGCCTGGCGTCAGGAAGAAGCCAATTGCCCTCATATCGTAGTCAGTGATGAGGCTAAACTTGTTTTTTCAGGATTCGCCGTTTTTCTCGATCCACCTAAAGAGAGCGCTAAGAAGGCTTTAACAGACCTTGCTGCCAGTGGAATCTCTGTCAAGATAGTAACTGGCGATAATGAACTTGTGACTGAACATATTTGCGGACAGTTGGGACTGCCGATCACCGGAATGCTAACGGGTGCGGATATCCTGAAAATGGATGATCAAGCCTTGGTGGGACAAGTAGAAGGTGTTAATCTATTTTGCCGTGTGACTCCGGCCCAGAAAAATCGGGTCATTCTTGCCTTAAAGAAGCGAGGTCATACTGTTGGATATCTCGGGGATGGGATTAATGATGCTCCCTCACTTCACTCGGCAGATATTGGCATTTCTGTGGATAGCGCTGTTGATGTTGCTAAAGATGCCGCAGAAATGATCCTTTTAGATCACGACTTGGGTGTTCTCCAAAGTGGGGTCATTGAGGGGCGGCGCACCTTTGGCAACATTATGAAGTATATCATGATGGGGACCAGCTCCAATTTCGGCAACATGTTCAGTATGGCAGGCGGATCTTTGTTCCTTCCCTTTCTTCCCATGCTTCCCACACAGATTTTACTTAACAACATGCTTTATGACATATCTGAAATCCCGATCCCAATGGACAATGTCGACGAAGAATACCTGCAGCGCCCAAGGCAATGGGATCTTAACTTTGTTCGCAAGTTCATGCTGATCATTGGCCCGATTAGTTCCATCTTTGATTTTCTGACCTTTTTTGTAATGCTCACCGTTTTTCAAGCAGGAGAGGCTCTTTTTCATACAGGCTGGTTCATCGAATCATTGGCAACGCAGGTGCTCGTTATCTTTGTCATTCGTACACGCAAGAATCCTCTAAAAAGCCGCCCCAATCCTTGGCTCATTATCTGTTCTCTCTTAGTAGTGGCATTAGCTTGTTTGCTCCCCTTCACTCCATTAGGTCCGCTTTTGGGATTTGTCGCACCTCCTCTCCTATTCTTTTTTATCCTGGCCTGCATGGTGATTGTGTACTTACTGATGGTGGAAGTGGTAAAACAGTGGTTTTACAAGCGTTACGCCTCACGTTAAAACAAGGAAGATTTCGATCGTTTCTCTTGCAGAGAAAAACTGTTTAATTTGGTTATCTTTTACATTTAATCCGCAATTTTTTAAGGTTCAGATAAATCAAAACATGTGGGGAAAGAAGAAAGTTGCTTAATTAGAAGTTAAAAAGAGGTTTTTCATGGTTGCACAAAATGATATGATCAAATCACAGTCAAAGCTTAATAGTGACACTGCAATTAGCAATAATTCTGGCTATAGTCAATCGCTTTGGATGGAAATTCCACTTCCTTCTTTTTCTTCTTTAGAAAACAACTTAAATGCAGATGTTTGTATTGTTGGAGCAGGCATTGTAGGGCTTACTTGTGCGTACACGTTAGCTAAGCATGGAAAATCTGTAGTTGTCTTAGATCAAGGCGCTATTGCCGGGGGACAAACAGCCCGTACAACAGCTCATTTAACATGGGCTTTAGATGATCGCTATTACGATTTGGAAAAATTATTTGGAGAAGAAGGATCTCGACTTGCGGCAGAAAGCCATTCTTCAGCAATTGACTACATTGAAAAAATCATTCTTGAAGAAAAAATTGATTGCGATTTTGAAAGAGTTGATGGCTATCTTTTTGTTCCACCTGGAGAGTCTAAAGAAATTTTAGACAAAGAATTTGTTGCGATACAAAAAACAGGAATGGAACTTCATAAAGCGGCTAGAGCTCCCTTTAGCTCATCATTCGATACTGGACCTTGTTTGCGTTTTCCAAGACAAGCACAATTTCACATTTTAAAGTATCTTCAAGGTCTTGTAAAAGCGGTTTTAAAACATGGCGGAAAAATCTTTAGTCATACCCATGTAAACCATTTTGAAGATGGTACTCCTTGCTTAGTTAAGACAGCGACGGGAGCCAAAATTACTTCTCAATCTGTCATTGTTGCGACCTGTACTCCTGTTAACAATCGTTTATTTATTCATACCAAGCAAGCCGCCTATCGCACTTATGTTATTGCTGCCTCCATCCCTAAAGGTTCTGTTCCAAAAGGACTTTATTGGGATACACCCGATCCCTACCATTTCATCCGAATTCAGAAAAATTTAACAAATCCCAACCTAGATTGGTTGCTAGTGGGTGGAGAAGACCATAAAACAGGGCAAGATCAAGCGATTGATGCAAAATATGATTACATTGAAGAATGGGCAAGATTGCGCTTCCCAATGATGGATAAGATTGATTATCGTTGGTCAGGACAAGTGTTTGAACCAATCGATTCATTAGCTTTTATTGGACATAATCCTGGGGATAAAAATATCTACATTGCGACGGGCGATTCGGGAAATGGAATGACTCATGGAACTATTGCAGGAATTTTGTTACCCGACCTTATCTTAGGAAAGAATAACCCTTGGAAAAGCCTATATGAACCCTCTCGGAAAACATTCTCTGCTGCCTCTGAATATATCCATGAAAATCTCAATTCCTTTATTCAATTAAAAGATTGGCTCACTCCTGGAGAAATTAAAAAAGTCGATGCGTTGGCTCCAGATGAGGGAATCATTTTGAGAGAGGGTGTAAAAAAAATCGCTGTTTATAAAGATAAACAAAATAAAATTCACATCAATTCAGCTTTTTGTCCCCATTTAGGTGGCTGTCTTCGATGGAATCAGGGCGAAAAAAGCTGGGATTGCCCATTGCATGGCTCCCGATTTGATGGATGTGGGCATGTCATGAACGGACCAGCCCTTAATGATCTCTTTCCTAGTTCAAAAGAAAGTAAGCTCTAGAAACTTGCAAATTTAGGAGGTTGTCCATGTCTTTTTTTAATTTAGGCGAGCTTCATCCAGTTATTATTCATTTTCCTATAGCTCTGATTTTTTTGGCATTAGTGTTTGATATTTTATATTGGCTTAAGAGATTACAAATTTTCCAATCCATAGCAGGGTGGATGATCATAGCCGTAGCAGTTTTACTTATCCCAACCGCACTTACTGGATTTTTAGCTGAAGATTTTTATCCAGAAGGGGATCCAGACGTATTTCGTCATCAAAATATGGCAATTGCTACTGCAATTTTCACGATCTGCTATGCCATCTTTAGAGGATACGTTCTTTTTAATCAAAAAATTATATCTGTTTATGTTTATCTGTTATTAGGAATTATTAACATAGGACTTATCAGTACGACAGCTGAATTTGGAGGGATTGTTGTTAGAGGAAAAGGTATTATGTACAATAGTTTAAGGCCTACAGGATCTCCTCTTCTTTACAGCCATGTTGAACAAGGTTCTTAATGAGTGAAGCCATTTTTACAATTGGTTACTCTACCCGCTCGATGGATGCTTTCATAGAATTGCTCAAAGCGCATGATGTTAAAATCGTCATCGATATCCGCACAATTCCGAAATCACGTCATTGTCCTGACTACAATAAAGAGGAGTTAAAACTATTTCTTAAAAAAGCTAAAATTGGATACCGGCACATCAAAGAACTGGGTGGATTGCGGCATACTTCTAAGGATTCGATAAATACGGGTTGGACCAATCCCTCTTTCCGCGGGTTTGCTGACTATATGCAAACTCCAGCTTTTCAAGTAGGTCTTGAAAAACTAGAGAAAATAGCTAAGACAAAACGTTGCGTTCTTATGTGCGCTGAAGGAAATCCCTGGCGCTGTCATCGCAGCCTAATTGCTGATGCTTTAACAATAAAAAAATATAAAGTATTTCATGTTCAAAGCAAGAAATCAGCTAAAGCTCATCAACTTACTTCTTTTTTGCAAATTAAAAATGGACAAC